>Ga0074198_1000239_pt1 | contig 72057 bp, 60 predicted proteins | sample EPASupsiteSAE323_FD_64527 | JGI IMG/M metagenome (GOLD analysis project Ga0074198, IMG submission 64527) | Bioremediated contaminated groundwater from EPA Superfund site, New Mexico - Sample SAE3-23 | ecosystem: Environmental > Aquatic > Deep subsurface > Groundwater > Contaminated ... | reverse complement strand
ATCAGTCAAATTATGCGTATCCGGATCTTCAACTGTAATCTTCACAGAATCACCCGGATAATCAATATACGTTACAATACCATCAGAAAAGTACTTGTAATACCGAATCATGACCATTTCACTGTTTGTAAACCCATTATTCTGCTGAATCATATTCAATAACCCTGTTTCCAATGCAGTACCAGTTAAATTCTGTAATTGCGAATTATTGTAGATAATAAGTTGTAGTGCCGTTTTGGATGCAGTTGACTCTGAAAATAACCAGTTCAAGAAATTAATATTATACCAAACCCTCTCAGAAAATGAATTCTTATTGTTAAGACAATTCAAATTAGAAACAGTTCGGCTTAAAACCACAACCCCATTCACAATCAAATCCACCTCATTCTGGAACGATCCAAAATCCGAACTGGTAGATTTATAAAGTACACTCACCCAACTAACCGACTCATTCAAAGGTACTTCATAGGTTAAATGCAATGTTTGATTGGTAGACAAGTCAATAGCTGAACTGACAATGGTAACAGTTGCTTTAGCAACCCTATCCACACTTGTGGATGCACTTTGACCGTCTAAAGTAGCTGTAACATTCGTGAAACCAGATTGAAGGTTCGGATTTAACACCAATGTGGCTGATGCCTCACCATCTTCTGTGTAACTGGTGCTGGTAATGGTACTGTTATTGTTTGAGGTGAAAGTCACAGGTATCCCATCAGGCGTGTAAATCACAGTTGAAAGATCTTCATTGTTGCTGTTGTGGTTCAAATCCGCAGTAATGGTTGCCTCATAAACCTTACCATCTGCGACCTTGTAAGACGTAGGAGTGATGGTGAGAACCAGACGAGGATTATAAAGCACAGATCCACTTATCACATAAATGGCACTGGGCTGAACCGATGAAACCACCGGATTATTGGTACCCCACCAATTATTAGTAGCATTCACCGTACCACCCCTACTTAAAAGCCCATACTGCCCATTTCCAACTATCCTGTTGAAATGAAGATCTCCAGAGGAGTAATATAGGTAAATACCTTGATATGTGTTATTTTTAATGTCATTTCCAGTGACCTTGAGGTTATTGGAATAACTGGAAAGAATACCACAATCATTACTCACCAGACTACTCTCAGTTATCGTGGTGTTATTGGCCTGATAAAGATAAACACCCCTAAATGTACTACCAGTTACATTATTCCCCGATACAAGAGTGTTATTTGAATATTCCAGATCAATACCACCCAAATTATTCTGCAAAATATTACCAGAGACAGTACAGTTATTAACAGAATTAAGGAAAATCCCATAACCAAAAGCACTGGTGGTATTTACCAACTGCACCCCATTACCCATGATGGTATTAGATAATATCTGACAATTATTAACCGAATTTAAGTAAATAGCAGATGAATTCGTAGCACCAACAATAGTAAAACCATAAATTATCACACCACTACAGTTATTAACTGTAAAAACTGGTGATGAAGGATTGGATGCCTGTACTGTCACATTACCCTCAGAGATCATGGTTAAATTTTTACTTATCACCACATTCTCAAGATAAGTTCCATTACAAACCAGAATAATATCACCATTAACCGTCAAAGGATCATTAAATGCTCCCTGTATGGTGCTGAAGGATTTATGGAACAATCTAGAAACAGAATAGTTGCCCAAAGTGGTGTTGACGGTGGTTGCACCAGAGGTTGGGCTGGAAGTAAGTGTTACCTTCGCCTTACCACTACGAACAGTGGCAGTACTGTTAATAGTTCCTAGTGTAGTGGTGAAATTAACTGGCAAACCATCAGGTATTGATCCAGAACCAGAAGTATCATCTCCTCGATTATTTTGAGTTAAATCAACAGTTATCTCCGAATCAGAAGTACCGTTATGTGTTACAGTAATGGTAGAACCCGTTAAACCAAGCACAAGCCATGGATCATAGGTCACAGATCCTCCCGCAATGTAAATGTTACTGGGACTGGTCGAAGACACTGTAAGATTATTAGTTCCCCACCAGTTATTAGTGACGTTTATTGTCCCATTACCGAGGTTATAAAGTCCATAGACAGTGCTTCCAGTGATTATGTTGAAATCATGAAGTGTGAATCAATTCTTGTATTAGTTACTCCTTTTTGGAAAGAATCTCTTTCCTAGATTTTTGGCTTGTTTTGAGAGAGGAGTCTAATTGTAAAGCTTTTTCAAAACATTCCAAAGCTTCATCATATCTTTCAAGATCCATTAAGGCCTGACCCTTATTATGATAAACCTCTGGATCTTTTTTAATACTAAGTGCTTTTTCAAAACAGTTTAAAGCATCTTCATAATGATTATTACGGACCAATAGAAATCCTTTGTTATTTAAAGCATCAAAATGTTCTGGGTTCAATTTCAATACCTTTTCAAAACAATTTAAAGCTTCATCTTTCTTATCAGACTTATACAAAGCTTGTCCTTTATTAAACCATGCTTTATCCTGGTTAGGATCCAGTTCTAAAGTTCTATCAAAAGCATTTATTGCTTCTTCATACCTTTTAAGATCTAATAAAACATTTCCTTTATTATACCATGCTTTTTTTTTATTTGGATTTAGTTTTAAAGTCTTATCAAAGGCATCCAAAGCTTGTTTACATTTTTTAAGTTTAATTAAAACAGTTCCTTTATTATACCAAGCGTCAGCATCATCTGGTTTATCTTTTAAATACTCATTTAAACAATCTATTGATCTATCATAATTTCCTAACAATACTAGCACGATACTTTTATTATAGAGAATCTCACTGCTTTTTGGATTCTTTTTTAGCAAGGAATTGTAAATATCCAAAGCCTCTTGATATTTTCCTTTATCTGCTAATTTGTCTGCCTTATCTGCATCTGATATAAACGAGTTTTTAGTCTTAAAAAAGTTAAATAGTCCCATTAAAACCACCAGTACCATTAGTGCTGTTATTTGTACTACTATTTAATTGTGATTGAATCCAGTTATATAACCACGTTGAATTAGATTTAATGATAGGTTCAAAAGTTTTATAGGTTATAACTCCGGGAATTGATGCAATCGCCATAATTAAAATTAACTTAGAAGAGTCACTATCCCCACCCCCAATCTGACCATCCTTAATTTTTTTCTTTGTTTCTTCAATTTTTTCATTAGCATCTGATTGTTGTTTGTAATGATATTTGCTTGTCTCATCATCACCATAAAAGAGTTTGTTTACTATGCCAAAAGGTACAGGAAATGCAGTTCCAATTATTTCTCGGCATCTTTCGGGTGGTAACCATCCTTGGTCAACGCAATACTGGAATATACAATATCCTACTACTGCACCGGCCACAATACAAAAAACAGGAGGAACATATACTGATGCCGCTAATACTGCTGCAACTACTTCTGGTACATAGGCACTGAATAATCCCGGCATATTAGCAGCAAATTCAGACAAATAACCACCAAAATTTATAGCAGATTCGGCAATTGCTGTGGCAAATTGTATTAAAAATATTTATAAATGTATTATTAAATCTGCATTGTATAAAAAAACTCCAATAAAAGCCAGGATCATCATTCAGTTCATACAAAAGTATTTAAAATGAGTTTACCCAGATTAAATTTAAATAAACCCCTTAAAACTATATAATAAACTATTTTTAAAAGAATACTACTCATACGCTGGGAAACTTTACCTATTTATACCACTACCCAAAATATAACTCTCTATGGATAACGGCTTTTTCTGTGACAAGTGCGGAATGATAAAAGACCGCTGCATATGTAAGTCTGGAAGTGTTGAAAACAGCATCCAGGCTAAAACTCCTAAAATATCATCATCAAGAATCAATGCCATTAAAAGGGCTTATCCCCACATTGACGAGGACATAATTGAGAAGTTCCCCTTCGCCTCACCCAGAGAAGGGCAACTGGAGATAATATCCGAAATCAGGGATGCCATAGATGAGGGCTACTCCAACATAATCCTGGAAGCCGGCACTGGAACGGGTAAGTCAGTGGTAGCCACCACCCTGGCCCGCTTATACCATCCAGCATACATACTCACCATGACCAAACAGCTACAGTCCCAGTACGCAGCAGAGTTTGGTTATCCCATGGTGAAAGGCCGTGGGAATTTCCTGTGCCAGAATGAGAGCTTGGAGTTTAGCTGTGACCAGGGGACTTGTCAGACCATTCCCAGCACTCAAAAATTTGCCTGTGATTATGGTATCAGCAAATCTCCCTTTGGTGGGGAGATGCACGCCTTTCAGGATGCCTTCGGAAGCCCCCTTTATTTCCGTTCCAACCAGAGATGTCGCTACTGGGATCAAAAAGCCCATGCAGCAGAAAGCTCTATAACATTGATGAACTATGATTACGCCCTCCTGGAACTTAACTACGTGAAACACTTCGGTAAAAGGGACCTGATGGTCCTGGATGAGGCCCATAACCTTGAAAACAAACTGATGCAGCGCCTGGAGGTTAACCTCTACAATCGCAGGCTGCAGCGTGAAATCAAAAAGACCATACCCCCTAGTATGCTTCAGCACAATGAACCACAGGAATGGATACTCTTTGTGGAATCACTCTACGAGGACTACCAGGACATCAACATTAAACAGATCCCGAAAAACCAGGCCGACCGGGTTAACCGGATGAAAATGAACCTCAGCGAGCTTTCACGGAACTTGGAGGAAACTCCAGATAACTGGGTGGTAGACACCAGTCCAGTAGGAGTTTCATTCAAACCCCTCCGGGTTAACACCTACGCCAACGACCGGCTCCTTAACCACGCAGATATAAGGCTGTTTATGAGTGCCACCATCCTGGATCAGGACCTCTTCTGCCAGTGGCTGGGCATCGAACCAGAAGAAACCTATCACCTGGAAATCAAGAGCGCCTTCCCCCCATCATCCCGTCCAGTGCACCTTAAACTGGTGGGTAACATGTCCCACCGCCTGATCAAACGTACCGCCCCCAAAACCATCCCGGTACTTGAAAAAATCATTGAACACCACAAATATGAGAGAGGATTGATTCACACCCATAACTACAAGTGCCAGGAATATATCATCAAACACCTTAAAAATCCCCGTTTAATGGGCCACAACTCCAAAAACAGGGAGCATGTTCTTAACCGATTTGAACACAGTGCCGATCCACGAGTACTGGTAAGTCCCTCCATGAGTGAAGGAGTAGACTTACCCTACGAGAAGTGTCAATTCCAAGTTATCTACAAGATACCATTCCCTTACTTAGGAGATCCCCAAATTAACCAGCGTAAACAACAAGATCCTTCATGGTATGCTTATAAAACAATTATGACACTCCTTCAGGCGTATGGACGTGGCATGCGTGCTGAGGATGATTACTGTGAGACTTACGTCCTGGATGGGAACTTCCGCATGTTACTCAGGAACAAGCTCTACCGGGAACTGGTGCCCAGCTTCTTCAAGGATGCCATACAGAGAGAATAACCATTATGTTCATAGAAAGATGAGATAGTTTTAATATAGAGTTTAAATAAACCATTACCAAGTATATTAATAATTATTGTTAGTTCCCGGGCCAATCCAAGTAATGAGAGGTACAATGAAAATGTCCGAACTTTCCAAGGTGGACATATACAGACAGATCGATGTTCTAAGGCAGAGCTTGCTGGATCTTACCATGCGTAACCAGCTTTTAAACTTCCGCTCCCGCAGCATGACCGTGAAAGTTAAAGAGGGAGAACTAGCTGAGATTTATGACCGATTAGTCCTTAAAAAAAGCAAAAGGAAACTTTTACAGTTTATTCCCCGGACAGACTCCGACACAAGGTCAGATACGGATTACACGGATAAAACTTATTTTAAAGAGCAGGATTCTTCCCTAACTGTGGGAAGCCAAACCACGGATAGAGAATCAGTTTCTAGCACTGATAAAGGAATTAAAAAGGTAGATGAAAGTTTAACATCTTCGGCTGTTGCTGATAAACTGGGGGAACCTTCTGTCAAGGATATAAATATAGAGGATCTATCTTCACCTGTAATCGATGATACTACATCCCCTGATTTTCCAGATGAAGATACTGATGATGAAGGTCTTGCCCCTGAAGAATCATCTTTACTATGGGAATCACCATCATTAGACCAGGAAACCCTGGAAAAGAATAAAGAAATCTTTCTATCCACGGATTTAACTCCATCAGAGCTTCAACGACGATTGTTCTATATAAACCAGCGTGCCAGGTCGATGATGGAAGAACAAGGTTATAATATTCTTTACCTGGCCATGGGATTCTTGAAATGGCATGAAAATAACGGGACACCCGGTGATCGTGAAGCACCCCTGATTCTCATCCCAGTAGAACTGGAACGTAAGCGAGTGAAGGGTTCTTTTAAGCTTCGCTGGACTGGTGAAGACATAATCTCCAACATATCCCTCCAGGCCAAATTACTGGATTATGGGGTGGAAATACCTGATTTTGAAATGCCCCGAACCCAGGAAGGCATTGATGAATATTTAGACCAGGTAAGAGAAGCTGTTGCCCATGAAAAAAGCTGGGAAGTTCGGGATAAGGCTTACCTTGGTTTTTTCAGTTTCACCAAGTTCGTGATGTACAAGGATCTGGACCCGGAAAGCTGGCCCGAAGACATGCCCCTGGAAGATAACCCCCTTATTAAAGCCATATTCGACCCAACAGAAGAGGAACTGGGGCCGGGATTCCAGGAAGACCAGGTGGATCTGAAACTATCATCAGAAGATGTTTACCATGTTATGGACGCTGATTCATCTCAGATCGCAGTTATAGAAGATGTGAAACATGGCCGGGACCTGGTGGTGGAGGGGCCCCCTGGAACGGGCAAATCCCAGACCATCGTGAATCTGATAGCAGAATTACTGGCAAGGGGTAACACTGTTCTCTTTGTTAGTGAGAAAATGGCCGCCCTGGAAGTGGTTAAAGGGCGTCTGGACAGTGTTGGTTTGGGAGAATTCTGTCTGGAGCTTCACAGCAAAAAATCCCAGAAAAAAGATGTTCTGGAGAAACTGGAAAGTGTATTACGGAATCCTAAACCCATTGATCTTTCAATGGATGATGATCTCAGCACCATTGAAGAGTTAAAATCAGATCTGAATGAATACGTTACCCTACTACATTCTCCCTACGCAGAAATCAAATGGACACCCTACCAGCTTTTCGGAGTTAAAGAAAAATCATTGCACCATTTTGAAAAAAATGGCACCAGAATGCCACGTTTCACCATGGATAACAGTGCAACTTGCACTTTAAGGCAATGGCAGCGAACCATCAACAAGTTCAAGGAACTGGGGGAGTTGTACAAACTGGTGAAGCCAGTAGCCTATAATCCATGGAAATCAACCCGACCAGACCCCATACTACCTGCCGAAGAAGAGGAAATCGAAACTCTGCTAGAGGAAGCCATTGAAACACTCAATGAACTGAATTTGAAGGCAGAAACTCTTTCCAAAATATCTGGTGTTAAGATCCCGGTGACACTGGAGGATACAGAACACCTGATAGCAGCAGTGGAGATAATATCCCCCTTCCCATCCCTGGAAAGGGAACTCATCCTTAACACCAAATGGGATTATGACAAATTACAGGTTTACAATCTCATTAAAAGCCTGGAAGAATACAAAGCCAAATCCAAAGGCCTGAAAAGATTTAAGGAAGGAGTTTTGGACGAAGATATTTCATCATTACTCATGAATTTCCAGGAACAAAAACCGAAACTACTAAAATTCCTTAGTGGAGATTTTAAAAAGGCTAAAAAAAGGATTGGTAAACTTTACCTTGGTAAAACCCCTGAAAATGATGAGATAATACTTCAAGATCTGGAAGAACTCATAAGATGCCAAAAACTGCAGTTAAAGATCAGAGAACAGGATGAACTGGCCCGATCTCTGTTTGGCTCCCACTGGAAGAGGGAGGAAAGTGAAGCTGAAAACCTGAAGGACATATCTGAATGGATACTCAAATTCAGGAAAGCCCTTGAAGAAGGTAGAATTACCGAGAAAATTCTTATAATCCTTGATTCCACACAACAGTATGAGATTAAACAGATCACCCAGGAGATGCACCAGGATTATGACCAGATCCTCCTGTACATAAATCAGTTGGATAGTTTCCTCCACTTTGACCCTGACTCGGCTTTAGGGGAGTCTCTGACCAAGAGCCCGATTGGTTACCTATTATCCCAGATTTCCCTCCTAAAGGTGGGGCTTTCCAGTTTGCAGAACTGGTCACGTTTCAGTTCATCCAGAGTGGAGTGTCTGGAAACAGTGGGCAGTAACCTGGTGGAACTGGTGGATAAAGATGAAATTGAAGCAACCGACATTATACCCTGCTTGGAGGGTAACTTCGCAGATTCACTCCTTCGCATTCTATTTTTAGAGAAGCCATTACTCTCCCGTTTCGTGGGAGATGTTCATGAGAAGAAGATAAATGAATTCAGGGAACTGGACCGTAAGATTATAAATCTTAACCGTTTCCGGATAGCCCAGGAATTACACCAGAACCGACCATCACTTTCCAGCACCGCCTCCCCCCGTTCAGAACTGGGAGTGCTTAAAAGTGAATTTTCCCGTAAACGGGGACACATGGCCATTAGAAAACTATTATCCATCTGCGGAGGCATAATCCAGACCATCAAACCCTGTTTCATGATGAGTCCCCTTTCCATAGCCCAGTACCTGGACCCCTACAGTGTGAAGAACCTGCGTTTCGATTATGTTATCTTCGATGAAGCCAGCCAGGTGAAACCTGAAGATGCCTTGGGGGCGCTTTTAAGGGCCCGATGTGCTGTTGTAATGGGAGACACAAGACAGTTACCTCCCACCAGCTTTTTCGACATTTTGATTGATGTGGAAAGTGATGATTATGACCTGGCCGTTCTGGCAGATATGGAGAGCATCCTCCACCTTTGCAAACGTAGCTTCCCCTCGAAGATGCTCCGCTGGCACTACCGGAGCCGGCATGAATCCCTCATCGCAGTTAGTAATCAGGAATTCTATGATAACCACCTGTTGATCTACCCCTCACCCAGCCAGGACTCTGAGGAACTTGGATTGAAATTGGTTCACCTCCCGGAAACTGTTTATGACCGGGGGAAAACTGCAACCAACCGGGCAGAGGCCAAAGCAGTTATTAAAGCAGTGTTTGACCATTACCAGAAGTATGGTGATACCAAGAGTCTGGGTGTGGGTACCTTCAATGTACGCCAACAACAGGCCATCCTGGAAGAACTGGAACTGCAGTTGAAGCTCAACCATAAAATGGAGAAGTATTTTAAAGGGAATCATGGGGAGCATTTCTTCGTGAAAAACCTGGAAACAATCCAGGGAGATGAGCGGGATGTTATAATGGTTAGTGTGGGTTATGGATTCGACTCAGAAGGTAATTTGAGCCATAATTTTGGACCAGTGAACCAGGATGGGGGAGAAAGACGTTTGAATGTTCTCTTAACACGTGCCCGTGAGAAGTGTTTGATATTTTCCAACTTCAGGGGTCAGGACCTTCAATTAGGTTCAAGTGCACCCTTCGGACTTCGTGCCCTTAAAGAATTCCTGGAATATGCTGAGGAGAAAACCCTGAGTCATCTGGATATGATTCAACATACCGCGGATGATGCCTTTGAAGAGGCTGTTTTTGAATTTTTAAGTGAACATGGATATGAAGTCCACCGTAGAGTGGGTTGTGCTGGTTTCCGGGTGGATCTGGCAGTTTTGGATCCCGAATACCCTGGACGTTATCTACTGGGCATTGCCTGTGACGGGCCCATGTACCAGACCAGCAGGGTGGCCCGGGACCGGGATCGACTCCGCCAACAAATCCTGAAAGGACTAGGATGGCGCATCCATAGCTTATGGTCTACAGACTGGTACCGAAATCGTGCTGAAGTGCAGAAACGGCTCCTGGCAATAATTGAAGAACTTCTGGGTGAAGATCGTGGGAAAGAAGCTATTCCTCCCGTGGAAGAGGCTGGAATTATTACCTCTGTAGAAGAGGGAGAAAGTGAGATTAGCTATACTGTAGAAGAAACTACTACTGAAAAGGTTACTGATCTTCCCTCTGTAGAAGACACTACAGATCGGACCCCTGAAGAAGGAAGAGAAAATAAATCTTCCTTAGAAGAAATTGAAGATATTATTGAACTTACCGAAGAAACTGGTGAAATTAGTTCCAATGATGGAAAATATACCGATATTACAGAATTTGGAGAAATTTTAGAATCCCAAATGGAATCATCTCCTAATTCAGAGATTAAAAAAGAAACAAAAGAATTACCAAAAGAAACAAAAGACGAATTACCAAAATATGTGGTTTGTGAAGATCCCGGTGTTGATGTTTCCGGGGAATTCCACAGTCAGCCAGTAGGAGACATTGCCCGGGCAGCTATGAAAGTAGTGGAAATAGAAGGCCCCATACACTATGACGAAGTTGTAAAACGTGTGAGAACTTACTGGGGACTCAGTCGTGCTGGAAGGCGTGTGCAGGCTGTTATGAAAGAAGCGATTAATCTGGGATTGATGGATGGTCAGATAATCCAGAAAGGTGACTTTTTATACTATAAAGATGCCCCGGTGGTGGTTCGCAGGAGAACAGGTAAAACCCCCGCTAAGATGAACCTCATAAGTCCAGAGGAAATCGCGGCTGCAGTGAGGATCATCTTAGAATCACAGTACGCCACCCATGTGGATGAACTGATTCGAGAAGTTTCACGACTATTCGGAGCCAAAGTAACTCGTGGACCTGCAATAAGCCGGATAAAAGGAGTTATTAATGATCTGATCCAGAAGGGTGAAATTGAAGAACGACCAGATGGAATGGTGGATCGTATCCGGGAATAATACAAGAAAAAAATTAATCAAATGGTTTTTCATTATTTTCGGCTTTTTTGACAATTTTTTTAATCCTTTTCATCCTGGTTTCATTACGTTTAGCACTGGCAATCCAGTAAAGTACCTGTTTTTTAACTGAATCCGTGTATTCTTCGAAAGATTTACTGGCTGATGGATTTTGCCCCAATATCTCCTTAAAATCCTCAGGAACCACCAGATCTTCAATATCATCCATAAAATTCCATGAACCATCCTTTTTAGCAGCTTCCACCTTTTCCAATCCCCGGGGATTCATCACACCTTTTTCCATAAGTTTTTCAATTCGCTGTTTGTTCAGCTTTGACCAGGTGCTACCTGGTTTTCGGGGTGTGAAAACCTGCATGTAACGTTCTTCATCCAGAGTATTAGCTTTACTGTCAATCCAACCGAAACTAAGGGCTTCTTCCACTGCATCATCATAAGAAATCCCGGTTTTTTCACTGTTTTTCTTATAATAAACAAGCCATACACCTGGAGAAGTTTCATGGTGCTCAGTGAGCCACCATCTCCACTCTTCCCTGTTTCTGGCGTAGAAACGTTGAAACTGATCCCGGAGAGATTTGGACATAATAGTTAATTTATAGTGATTGATATGGATATAAAGATGATGTGATAGAAATTATGAAACTCTATCACTCAAATTATACTCAGTGAAACTTAGGAGATAATTATAATGGAAGAAAAACCCCGACCTAACCGGTTTACAGAGGTTCTTGGTGAAGATGTGGATTTTGCTTTTAAAAAATTGGCATCAGAAATATTAAAAGATGGGGCTCTTTCCCTTAAAGAGAAAAGTCTCATTGGCCTGGCCTGTGCAGTGGCTGTTAAATGTGACCAGTGCACCCGGGCACATAAAAAACAGGCCCTTAATGCAGGTGCCAGTGAAAAGGAAATCCTGGAAGCAGCTGCAGTTGCTGGTTTAGTACGCATGGGATCGGGATTCAGTACTGCCTATGCTCTCCTGGATGACCCGGATATATTGAAATAAAATAATGATAAAGAGAAGACTAATCTTAGAAAATGTAAAAAACGGACCTGGGGGGATTTGAACCCCCGACCTTGGGATCCGAAGTCCCACGTCATATTCCAGGCTAGACTACAGGCCCAAAACTTATTTAAAAAAAATGATCTTACACCTAATGAAGTGTATTCTTTTTTTGAATATAACCTAATATAAACTTTACCACCCTGAACAGATGAGCTTCACACAAAGAAGAACATTTTAAAATAATTGTTCATATCTTATTTATCAGATACTCCAGGGGGAAGATGAGTAGATACACTAAAGCACTGAATCTGGGGACTATAAATGATAACAACAGTGCTAAAAGAGCAATGCCTATGAAAAGCGCGTTGGTCCTCTTAGATATGGTTACTGTTTTTGGATCTATTTTTTCATCTATAAAGTTACTTCTACCAGCATAGTACCAGTTCAGACCTAGGAAAACTGCTATCCCCAACATGTTTAAATTGAAAATAATGTGAGAAATAGGGAATTCTCCATATTTACCTGTTAAAGAAGCAGAAAATGGGACCAGTACTATGAATAAGAGCCATATTACGTTTATCCATAATAATATGGTGTTCATCTTTTTTATCCGGTGAAAAGCACGGTGATGATTACTCCAAAATAGGGCCAGGAGAATGAAACTTATAACTAAGGTGTAAAAGCTTGGTATGAGACTATAAAGAGAATTTTGAACTGCTGCGTTGGATAATGGGCCAATAATATCCGGAACAGTTAAAGCCAAAACCAGTAAAGTCATGGCAATGGCAAATATTCCATCGACCAGTGTTTCGAGACGCTTAGTATCTACAAGTATACTTGAACTTTCAGACTCCATTTTAATCTCCCATCGCTAATATACTAAAAACTTATTTAATGTAATATATCATCACTTTAAATACTTTATGATATTTTAGCAACACCATTAGTTCCAAAATTCAAGTAACTAATTGGAATTGTGAAAACAAAAGCATTGCATTGCCTAATACTGCCATTTAGTGGTTCTATACAGGAAAAGACTAAAAATATTATTATCCGGGGTTAGTTGGTTCTTCTATTCCTTGTCCTTCCATAGCAGTAGAATATACTAATCCACTAAATCGACCGCTGAACATCAATAAATAGACAGAATACAACATAAATATTATGAAAATAGAAAGGCTGCCTACGACAGACCCTAGATCTTTCACATAATTAATTAATTCAGTGACAACTAGCCATAAAACCTCAATTATTACAGTGTAAACAATCAAAAATGAAATATATCTTACCCATCCCATATTTTTTATCAATCCAAAGACCCTTTTAAAATCAAAAACTGCCCTAAATCTGTTTTCGTCTACCATGTTAACTACTGATAGTACAAAAACAATGTTAATCAAAAAACCAATGACGGCAGAAATTATCGCTGAATTGCTGTTCAAATCAGAGTTTCCAGACAGCATCAATGCAAATAAAAGGATATTTAATGGAAGTATTTCATATATTATGCTGGCGGTGATTGATTTAAATCCCTGGGTTAGTACATCATCAGAATCATCAGCAGCGCCCCTAAAATTGGGTAATCCATAGGAACCCCGGATAGTGCTTTCTATAATTCTCCATTTATATCCATACATCATGACTAGGGGGATAATTAAAAAAGATCCAAAACCTAATAATGCCATTATCAAAAATTTCCTAATATTCAGAAATGGATAAATTAGTGCATCATTAATAACGTAGCCTAAATTGATTGTTCATCCCCCATTCTTAATTTATTTTATTAAATGATTAAATATTGCTTATAGTATTAATGATGACCTTGAGAATAAAACCATCTTTAAATTAAAAAATATGAGTAAAAAAAATAAGAATTTTATCTGCGCGAATAGTTATTGAAACAGGGTATGCAGACTATTTCACCATTTTCCACCCGGGACCTGTGTTCGGCTACTGGTTCTCCGCACTTAGCACAGTATATGGACTTGAATATCCTTGCTTCTTCTGGAAACTCCAGTTCAACACTTTCCACTTTGAATAGTTCCTCAGCAGGCCCTTCCAGTATATCTGCAGTGGCTTTGTCCCTGAGTTCTGTATACCAGCTCATGTCCTCAGGGGTGCCTGAAGGAGAGAACGCTTTATTCCTAGCTATGGCAAACTCAGGATCCATTTCAGTCATATCTTTTTTCAAAGATATACGCACGGCTTCCCCGGTTTCACGGTTCATAAAGGTATAAACGTGTTTTCCATGATCCTTGAATATCAGGTTGCCCTTACCCATGGTGCACCCTGCTACCACCTGAATGGCATCCACACTGCAGCTGTCATTTTCAACTATGGCCACCAGCTCCTCATCCTCTGCCCTGGCAGACAATAATTCACAGATAGCTATTTCAGCCGCCCTGTACCCTATAGATATTCCTGGACATGAATGTCCGTGGAATTTGATTACATCAGAAAATGGAATTATCTCACATTCTTTAGCATCTTCCATAATTATCACTCCTGAAATTGACTTGTATATTTCCTATTTAAATGGACTTATATTTCCTATTTATATTATTACCCTGAGATAAATTCAGCCCGGCCCCTTAATTATACTGATATTTTAATATAGGGTCTTGTTTCCTACTGGAAACTGGTTGATCCATCTGTATTCAGGTATAATTCCTTCATTAGTCTTTGTACATTCCAGCCAGGGGATCTTTACCATTGGGGAACATTTTTCCGTAGGGTTCGAACCAGTCCATGTCCTTCACGGTGCAGAAGTGCATTCCCTGGTTGGACTCGGTCATCATCAATGGCTGGGCCTTTTCCACATCCCATGAACCATTTTCACGGTTGTAAATATCATCACGTACTTCCAGGTGCACCACTTTCCCCACAACCAGCGCGTAGGGAAAATTATCATATTCTTCAGCTACGATTTTGTGGAGTTTGCATTCCATCCAGGCGTAACATCCGTCCACCCCTGGTGTTTCAATCTTCTGACTGGGTTTTTCTTCCAGACCAGCCAGTTCATATTCATTAACCTCTGGAGGGACGAATTTAGCGGTGGGCATCACACTACCAGCCAGATCCATTCCGGGGAGGCTGATGACAAATTCTTCCCGGGCCTTCATGTTATCGAAGGTGTCCCTCATCACACCAGCAGTGGCCACGCATATCAGATCAAATGGGCGTAAAATAGGCATCAGACAGGAATAAGGGGCCACGTTTCGCACCCCATCTGGACTGAGGGTGGAAATGAAGGTCACGGGCAGGGGTATTATGGATTCTCTTTTGAAGTTTTTTAGTTGCATAGGGGTTCACCGCTATGAAACTAGGAGAAACACCCATATAAATTTATCATATGAATAGAGTATAGAGTATTACTAATGGCAGTTGTAAAAGACCAATCTTAATACCCTTACCCAACTTAATTTGAGTTCAATTCAGTTCCGGGGAGATTTTCAACTTTGAACCAGAGATTCTTCGGGTTCTTCATCGAGTGTTTCTCTAAAGATTAATCCGTATGCCCTATAAATGAACAGGTACATGAATGGATAAATGATTAGGCTCACTAAAACCAAGCCTGCAAAGGGTATCATGGTTACTAACACTGCCACTACTGCCAGGATAATATAAAGAATTCCTAGTAAAATTAGTAACAATATATATCTTAACCAGCCGATACTTTCTATTCTCTCCCGGATTTCGCCAAATCTAAATGCTGCCCCTATTTCATCATGGTAAGCCATGTTGGAAATGGCCATTACAGATATAATCCCCACGATGATGAAAAGTACCGCACCCAGTAACAGAATAATCACCCCTATACCTGAGGATCCTACAAGTAGCATAATGAAACCCACAACTAAAACTATTGTGGGAATTATTCCATAAACAAGACTTGTAATGAACAATCTAAGTCCATCTAGGAACAATTTAGTCCATTCATTAAACTCAGGAGGTTCATTTTCACCCATTATAGATGTTCTGATTGTCCTGAATTGATATCCCAATGTCAGGATAGATGCTACTAAAGCAGGAATTAAAAGAAAATACAATAAGCCAGAAACACGACCATATCCCATTACAATTTCCATTGAAAACTGGGAAATTAAAACTATTACACCCAAAATCAACAGTCGTTTCCAGTTAGAAACTGGATACTTAAAGGCATCACCAATAATTTCACCCATGTCCATATTAAATCAACTCCCCATGTAAAATATGAAATCATACAATTAATTTATTATCATTTCCAGTTAATTTCTATTACAATATAAATGTTTTTGCATGTCGCTAGACTCTCTGATAGGATGAGTTAAAAAAAGGATAAATTTTATTTTCAGGCATAATCTATGTTTCTAAAACTTCCGGTAACGCAGAATATAGATTATAAGCCCCACCCCCAGCACTCCACTGGCTGCGAACCCCAGAAATCCTAAAATTGGCATCCCCCAGATCATAGGGCCTGTGTTGATCTGGATAATCCATGAGGAGCCCAGGAGCAGGGCCGCGATTATTATGGACACCACCAGTTTGTTACTGGTTCTTTCAATGTCTTCAGAGAGTTCTTCGGTATAACGGACCTTTATCTCCCCGTTTTCAACCTTGGCCACCAGGCGGTTGATGTTTTGAGGTAAGTTCTTCACCAGATGCTCCAATTCAAACAGGTTATCCATGAACACATCCGCCATGTTTTTAGGGTTGAATTTTTGCAGGAGGAGTTTCTTCACCATTGGTTTAAACTGGGCAGTAGCATCGAATTCCCCATCAAGGGAGTATGCTACATCCTCAATAAGGGATACTGCCCTGGCAATGAGTGTGAATTCCGGTGGTACCCGGGCTTGGTACTTGGTAATCAGGGGTAGGGCCAGTTCACTTAAGATATGGCCCAGGTGTATATCACTCAAACTAGCACCATAGTAACGGTCCAGTATATCCATTATATCCCTTTTAAGGATAGTTCTATCCACCGAGTCATTGATGATACCCATGTAGATAAGCTGGTTGATAATTGCATCCACCTTGTAGTCAATCACCTGGACAAAGAGTTCACCCAGGTTCTGCATGAAATCACGGTCAATATGTCCCATCATCCCGAAATCAATGTAACATACCACGTTATCCTCTAAAACATAGAGGTTTCCAGGGTGGGGGTCGGCATGGAAAAATCCATCCACCAATAGCTGCTGGAAGTAGGATTTAGCCACCCTCTCCGCTAATAGCTTGTTATCAATCCTTCAGGGTTTTCCATTACCTGACTCATCTTGGTTCCCTGGACGAATTCCATGGTTAAAACCAGGGATGTGGAATACTCCGGGAAGATGATTGGAGAACGAATACCCTCATCATCTGCGAAGTTAACCTGGAAATTCTGGGTGTTCCGGGCTTCCAAACCGTAATCCATCTCTTTATGGATGGATTTATCAAATTCATCCACAATTTCCGGAACATTAAACACCTGGAGACTGGGAATTTTCTTATGGACCAGATCAGCCAGGTGATGCATGATAACCAGGTCTTTTTCCACCATATCCTGAATTCCCGGCCTCTGTACCTTAATCGCCACCAGGGTGCCATCGGGTAAAATCGCACGGTGCACCTGGCCAATGGAAGCCGCAGCCAGGTGTTCCTCTTCAAAACTCTGGAATAGCTGGTCTAATGGTTTTCCCAGTTCACCCTCCACAATTACCTTTACAGTGTCAAAATCAAAGGGTAGAGTGTCATCCTGGAGTTTGGTGAACTCATCAGCCATCGCCGACCCCACCAGATCCGCCCTGGTGCTCATCATCTGCCCCAGTTTAATAAAAGTGGGCCCCAGTTCTTCGAAAACCATCCTTAACCGTTCTGGAGCAGTTGAATCCAGATCCAGATCAGAATCGTATTTATATAACAGGTCGCCCCAGCGGGAACCTTTCAGTTCCAGTTCACCCACCAGGTTATCGAACTGGTACTTGGCCAATAAGTGTACAATCTCTTTCAAACGCTGGTAATCTATTTTTTTACGGGAAAATGGCATCACTATTATCACCGTTTATTTAAATCATTGGTTTAATTCCTAATTTTCAATTTTCAATGGATCCGCAATGACCGCACCAATCAATAACCCCATAGAGATAGCCACAAAGGTCAGGACCACCATTATCAGGTTGGTAATAGATGCAGAATAGTTTTGTGCGGCCAATGTAGCCAGACTAATGAATCCCAGAGACCCAGGAACCAGAATCCAGAATGCAGGTATTATTGATACGTAGTATGGTGTTTTGAGTTTTGAACGTTCCAGATATGTTCCCAATATGGTCATGATTGCCGAACCTAAAAAGGCACCGAACAGACCTCCAAGAAGGTAGTTTCCGGCTTGAAGTCCCAGGAAAGTGGCAGATAACACAATCAAAACCCCTAACATGTCACGGTTTCTTATGGACATTAAGAGGTACATTCCCAGAGTGAAAACCAGGATCCCAATGTAAGGAGCCCACCATCCAAGAGGATTGGCCAGGTAAGCCACCATGTAGGTCCCTGCGGAGAGCCCAACCACCTGAAGACCCATTATAACCCCAAACAGGAGGAGTAACAGTATAACCACTCCCTGGACCAGGCGGCTGGCACCAGATATTACATTGTTGGCTGCCAGTTCGTACATTCCTGTGGCCAGAACCACCCCTGGGATGAAGTAGGAAAGTGCCGGGACCAGGATGGTGAGGGATCCCTTTACAATTCCCTGCTTCACACCGAAAAAGAAGATCATAGACACCAGGAATGCGGTTAAAACCGGTAAAATAAGGGTTAGTCTGGGTTTATCCTCAGAGTATCCTATAATTAAACCCACAATGGCCCCTAATGCTCCGCAGAATAATAATTCATTTATTGTCGGCAGGAGGAGCATTCCCAGCCCAGTGGAGTACAGTGCATATCCCAAAATGTGCCTAATGTAGTTGTGCTGGCGTTTAACATTTATTATCTCATTTATGCGGTTAATACCCTGTTCTGGAGTTATTTCCACATTTTCTGCCTGGTAGATTAACTCGTATAATCGTGACACCTGGTCCAAGGGTAAGAGGCCCGGTTTCTGCCCGGTCACTGCCAGGGCCTTTGAATTACCATCACTGATCTTGATGAGTACGAAGGTAGGGAAATCAATCACTTCCTGTGCTTTAACACCATAGGCTCGGCATATATTCTTTAAAATAGCTTCTATGGTCATCACTGCGATTCCTGCGGCAGTCATAGCCCGGGCTAGTTCAGTTAAAAATTCCAGTAGATTTGGAGGTAAATCACCCCCATCTGATATGTTGGAAGGGTTTATGTGGGATGAATTAGTTTCAGGAACCATTTGACCAGTAACCCCCATTTACTCTAATAGATGATTGTTTTTAAAGATGATTAAATCTTTGGGGGCAAGTTGAACCTGCAACCCTGGAGAGTAATAGAATTTATGGAGTTATGTAGCTGATGAAAAACCCGGACTTACCACCCCAGTGTAAGAGTTTTAAATGTCACCGATCAAAAGGTTAGTTGTAAAGTTTCTAAATCTACCAATTATCCAGGTAGTAACAATTTATCAATCCGAATAATTAATTTCAAAAGATAAATTCATTTAAAAAAATTATTATGGGGATTATCATGCTGGCTAAACGTATTATACCATGCCTGGACTGCGACCTCAACGTCCCCCACGGACGTGTGGTTAAAGGAGTGGAATTTAAACAGATCCGATATGCTGGAGAGCCTGTGGAACTGGCCACCAAATACTACCAGGACGGAGCAGATGAAATCGTGTTCCTGGACATAACCGCCTCCCATGAGCGCAGAGAGACTATGGCCGATGTTATTAATGCAACCACCGAGAACGTGTTCGTGCCTATATGTGTGGGTGGAGGTATAAGAAAGCCCCAGGACTATGTGAACATGCTCAAAGCCGGTGCAGACAAGTGCAGTACTAACACTGCCGCCATTCACAACCCTGACCTTATCAATGAAGCTTCCAAGGTAGTGGGTAGTCAGGCCTGTGTTATTGGTATTGATGCTAAACGACGCTACATTAAAGACCCTAAAGAAAATGATGAACACGTTATAATTGAAACACCTCAGGGATACTGCTGGTATGATTGCAGTATCTACGGTGGAAGGGAATTCACAAGTATAGATGCGGTTAAATGGGCTATGGAGTGCCAGGAACGTGGTGCTGGGGAGATACTCCTCACCAGCATGGACCGGGACGGTACCAAGGATGGTTACGACATACCCCTGAACAGAACCATGAGCGAAATGCTGGACATTCCTATAATTGCCTCTGGTGGTGGAGGTAACCCGGAACATATCTACGAAGCATTCACCAAGGGTAAAGCAGATGCTGCTCTTGCTGCCAGCATCTTCCACTTTGATGAGTACCCCGTGCCTGTGGTGAAGGAGTTCTTGAAGGAAAAGGGTGTTGCGGTTCGACTCTGAAAACTTCTATTTTTTTAGATTTGACCCCTTCTAACTATACATCATCAAAATCATATGAAATATCAGGCGAGAAATTTGAAAAAACGAAAACACATCTTCCTGGACGACAATGCCAAAGTCGGCAAATTGGAAAGAAAAATTAAAAAATACAACAGGTACAAGTCACACAGTGATAAAACCCCTGAAGAAGATTTCCGTCTGCAGGAAAAACTAGCCATGCTCAGTGTGGTGGCCAGTAACTTCATGATGACCGGCCATAGTCCCACCATGGTCCTAACCAAACGTGAAGAGGGAGACGAGGTTATGATGCCAGTGGGTGGTGGTCAGAAGGACAGGGCCAGGGAGATCATCTGCAAGGCAGATTTCCGTAAACTATATCGTGGAGGTAAAGGTCGCAAAACCGATCCACTCATGATCGTGACTGCCATCTGCATGTACGTCATGAGGCAGGACAACCCACGAAGAGGAGATATCAGGTATTCCAATGATTTTATTAGGAATGTTGGAGTAACCAAAGATATATATCAACACATAAGCCAAAAACTAGATGTTAAGGAAAATTCCTGATTTTTGATAGGTCGCTCTATATAGTGATAGCAAAATTTTGGCTACAACTTTCTATTTTTGAATTGATTATTTAATTTACTGAGTTAATAGCTTGGTCATTATTTTTATGAGTCTTATTTTTATCGTGCGGGCTTATTTCTTAAATTTTGACCGTTGTCATTTTTGATCATTTTATCCTAATTTCACCTGGAATTACTAATTATTTCACTTTAAAAAAACCTTAAATATTTTTAAGAACAAAATTATGGTGATCTAAGAATAGAATTCCAGTGTTTAACATGAAAAATGAAGAACCTGCTAAAAAAACCATTGGTTTATGGTCAGCCATAGCCATCGGAATTGGTGGGATGATAGGGGCTGGTATTTTCTCTGTTTTGGGCATTGCTACCGAAATAGCAGGCAATGTTGTTTACTTATCCTTCATTTTCGGTGGAATGATCGCCTTTTTAAGCACCTATTCCTATGCCAAACTTAGCTCCAAATATCCCTCAGCCGGAGGTCCGGTGGAATTTCTAATTCGAGGGTTTGGTGACGGAGTATTAAGCGGAAGTTTTAACTTTTTACTCTACTTTGGATATGTTTTTGTTTTAGCGGTTTATGCCGAAGCTTTCGGTAGTTATGCTGCTACTTTCCTACCTTCTAACCTTTATAAAATTGGTGTAGATGTATTGGCCATTTTAATCATTGTTATATTTACTTTTATTAATTTCATTGGTCCTAAAGCTGTTGGAAAATCAGAAACTCTAATTGTGGGGATAAAAGTAGCCATACTCATAGCATTTACATTTATTGGATTTTTCTTCATAAACCCCGAATTATTATCCATTTCCACATTACCATCAATGGGAAATATATTGACTGGGGCTGCACTACTATTTCTGGGTTACGAGGGCTTTGGATTAATAACCAATACCGCGGAAGATATAAATGAACCTCGTAAAAACATCCCAAGGGCTTTATATTTATCTATGCTTATTGTAATAGTGATCTATGTTGCTGTTGCTATAGCTGTGGTGGGAAATCTGGCCATTCCCAATATTGCAAAAACAGCAGATTTTGCTTTAGCAGCGGCAGCTGCACCATTTGCCGGTTCCATCGGTTTTACCATTATGGTTTTTGCAGCTTTATTCTCCACATCTTCAGCCATTAACGCCACTTTATATGGTGGTGCCAATGTTAGTTATTTAATGGCCAAAAAAGGAGAATTACCCCCATTTTTTAACAGAAAAATGTGGATGGACGGTAAGGAAGGGCTACTTATTACCAGCATTCTAGTGATTATACTGATTTTTTCCCTGAATCTTAGTAGTGTTGCCATGATGGGCAGTGCTGCTTTTCTACTTATTTATGCCGGAGTAAATATCGCCCATCTTAAACTTACCCCAGAAACAGGTGCTAATAAATACATTATTTACTTGGCTATTTTAGGATGTTTATTTTCATTTTCAGTTTTAGCCTATTATGAGCTTTATAATTCTCCATTAACACTCATTGTTCTTTCTGCGGTGGTTTTATTATCTTTTTTATTTGAGTGGTTATACAGGAAATTTTCCACAAGACAGTTTAAAATGAGAAAAATTAATCATTAACTTTATCAATGGAAGGAATTTCTCCCGAGAAACACTAACTTTTTGCCCATCATTCAGCTTAAAATTAGCCAATCAGGAGTAAATCCATATGATCAGGGGAAGCCTCAAAAGAACTGTGCCCACACTGGAAAGTTCCTGGCCATCCCTAATCAAGATAAATTATTTTCCAAGACTTAAATATTTCATTTAACATAATAATATAGATATAACGATACTTTTAGATTCACAAGGAAATTCTGATAAATATCAAGGGAGGGTGGTTTTATTGGCTGTAATTGAAATAGAAAACTTAACCAAATATTATGGGAAGGTTAAAGCCCTCATATATTTAACCTACTACAAAATATCCAATAACCCAAAATTTTATCCTACTCTCGATTCAGTGGTTATATTCTCCTTTTCATTGTGGTTATACCGGGAAATTCCAGTGAAAAAATGAAAATATAAGAAAACTAAGAATAACTTGGAAGACTAAAAAAATCGACAATTCAAGTTAAAAATTGGGGGGGGGGGAATTTTAGTGAAAATCAAAAACAGTGTAGTAGCCGTGGAAAATCTGGAGGAATCTGCCAAGTTTTATACAGATATTCTGGGACTGGATGAAATAAGACGTTTAAGTCCAGTAGAGGGCCTGACCATCGCTTTCTTTAAAGGGGAAGGCGAATCCACCATTGAACTGGTGGAAGGTGAAGAAGGTAAACAAGGACTCTACATGGTGGGTATTGAAGTAGAAAATATGGATGATGAGATCGCTGCATTAAAATCCAAAGGAGTTAAATTAACCCGTGGCCCAGTTGGTGCCCCTGGAGGTCCTAAAATTGCATTTTTAGAGGGACCAGATGGTGTGGAAATAGAATTAATCCAACCCTAAAGATTGGAATCCCTAAAGATTGGAATAATTTTTAATTTTTATTTTTAACTATTTGTTTTTTATCCGAGAATTTTCTAAGCAAATTATTAAAAAATAAGTAATTATGTAACTCATTTAAGCAAAATAAAGAATATGAGAAAAAATCGTTCTTTCTGATAGGTCGCTCTATATAGTGATAGCAAAATTTTGGCTACATTTCTACTTTTGACTTATAATAAAACAATATTCAAACTAACATGGCATGGCCATCGTTGATTAGGTAGGTTATACTGTTAGGGAAATTGATGTTTAGGATATTAATGGAGTCATTTGACAAATGTTCCTTTTTGAAGATCTCTTAAAGCCTCCTCAATTTCTTCAGGCGTGTTCATTACAAATGGGCCATAACGAGCTATGGGCTCATTTAAGGGCTTATCTGATATTAAAAGGAATCTAACTGGTTTATTTTCGGTGTGAATTTTAACTGACTCCCCTTCACTAAAAATCACTAAATGAGTGGCAGATACTTGTGTTTCTTCTTCATCAAAGACACCTTCACCCTCAAACACGTATGCCAAAACCGTGTGCCCCTCTGGGAGATTATGATCAAAAGAATTTCCCTCTTCGAGAGAAACATCCAAGTATTCCGGGTCTGTAAAGATTTCAGTTACGGGTCCTTTAACCCCATTTACCTCACCAGCGATAAATTTAACCTGCACACCTTCAGATAGGGCTATTTCAGGTATCTGGGATGCTTTTACTTCTTGATAACGTGGCCCTGTCATTTTTAATTTAGCTGGGAGATTTACCCATAATTGAAAGCCTTCCAGTTTACCCTCTTCTGGCTCCTGAGGCATTTCTTCATGGAGTATACCGCTACCAGCGGTCATCCACTGCACATCACATGCCCCAATTGTCCCAGAGTTACCTATGCTATCCTTATGGTTCACATTACCACTTAACATGTAAGTAACAGTTTCAATACCCCGATGAGGGTGCATTGGAAAGCCAGCCAGATAATCCAGGGGATCATCCGAGCTAAAATGATCGAATAGTAGGAATGGATCCAGATAATCCAGATAATCCAGATAATCAGTGGCAATGGTTCTTCTAAGGCGAACACCCGCCCCTTCCATCACATAGATTGGTTCAACAATCTTTACAACCTTTCTTGAAGACATTTTTCATATCTCCTAATCACTTGTTAGGGGCAATTTACTAATTTTCCAGGCTACAAAACCACCTAAAATATTATAAGCCCCTTTAAAACCAGATTCTCTCATTTTATCCATGAAATACCCTCCCCTGACACCGCTCTTACAGTAGATCAGATAGTTCTTATCTTTATCCAGTTTTTCCACTTTACTCTGGAACTGATGGCCATCGTAATCCAGGTTCACTGCCCCGGGAATGTGTTCTTTTTTAAAATCCTCATGAGGTCGGATGTCCAGTATGGTAATCTCTGGTTGTTTTTCCATTAAATCACGGGCACTTTCAGGAGCGATGGTAATGAATTTTGCCAGTTCTATCACCACTTTTATTATTGGTTTAATTACCTTTCTTATTTTCTATGGTTATCTAAAATTTACCAATATATGAAAAGAATAGATAAAATTAAAAGAAACCACCTCCCCCTACCTAAGCACGTTGATTAGATCAGATTATATCCTCCCCACAATTTTAATTGTCAGAATTATGTCATCATTCATGTCCAAAATAGGGAATGTGACAAAAATTCAGCCTTTTGCATCCGTAAAGTATATATACGGGTTAAAAGGATAATTATATTCCATACCAGGGGGACAATCAAATATTCGGGAGTTCCCAAAATATGGGGGGTTACAGTTTAAATCCATAGCGATTACTGTCGAAAAAGAAGGAATTAAATACATTAGAACTGATCTTAGAGGAAGTCAACTTCTTCAATCTTCACATTTAAATAAGGGCACTGCTTTTAGTACTAAAGAACGGGAATTATTCAATCTTATCGGACTTCTACCTCATTCTGTGGAAACTCTAGATGAACAGCTTCAGAGGGCCTATCATCAGTACTCCCTCCAGGCTGATGATCTTCAGAAAAATATTTTTCTAAACAATCTTTACCATACCAATGAAACTCTCTTTTTCCGCCTTATCCGGGAGCACATTCAGGAGATGATGCCTATTGTTTACACACCCACTGCAGGCCTGGCAATCCAGCACTACAGTGATGAATTCCGGAAACCACGTGGAATTTATCTTTCCTACCCTGACCGGGAGCATGTTGATGAAATTCTGGATAACTGGAGTGATGGGGAAATTGACCTGATTGTTTTAACAGATTCTGAGCAGATACTGGGAATTGGTGACCAGGGAGCTAATGGAATTGGTATTTCCGTGGCCAAACTGGTGATTTACACACTATGCGCCGGTATCAATCCCAGAAGGATGCTCCCCATTATGATTGATGTGGGCACCAATAATCCCAGTCTACTGAAAGATCCATTTTATCTTGGCTGGCGCCATCCACGCATCAGCAGTGAGGAATACCATCAGTTTGTGGAGACTGTGATTAATGCCATAAATGAGAAGTTCCCCCAGGTTTTCCTCCAGTGGGAGGATTTCGGTAAGAAAAATGCAAGATATCACCTTGACCGTTACCAGGATGTGATGTGCACCTTCAATGATGATATACAGGGCACCGGGGCTGTTGCCATGGCCGCTCTCCTCAATGCTTTGAAATTAACCGGGACCCCTCTATCTCATCATCGGGTGCTAATTTACGGGGCGGGAACTGCAGGTTGCGGTATCGCTGATCAGATTTGGGAGCAGATGGTAAAGGAAGGTCTCAACCACCAGGAAGCCTACAGTTGTTTCTATCTCATGGACCGCCAGGGACTGGTAACCCGCGACCGGGATAACATTGACTACTTCAAAGCACCTTACGCCTGCAGTTCAACAGAAACAGATGAATGGGGTCCTGCAGACGATCCTAAGAACCTTGTGGATGTGGTGCGTAATGTGCAGCCCACCATCCTTATTGGCACCAGCACAGTGCATGGGGCTTTCAACCGTGAAGTTGTAACTACCATGGCGTCCCATGTAGAACAACCCATAATATTCCCCTTGTCCAATCCTTTAACCCTGGCAGAAGCCACACCAGATGATATAATCAAATGGACAGAAGGACGTGCCCTGGTGGCAACTGGGAGTCCCTTTAGTGATGTGGAGTTTCAGGGGAAATCTTACCCGGTGTCACAGTGCAACAACGCCCTGATATTCCCAGGATTAGGCTTGGGCATAATCAGCTGCCAGGCTGAAAGGGTTACCTCGGGGATGATGGATGCTGCCACCATGGAACTGGCCAATTCTACCGCCGATGATGCTCGACTGCTTCCGGAAATAGCCCAGCTCCAGGAAGTGAGTAAAAACATTGGAGTGGCAGTGGCCAGGCAGGCCATCCTAGAGGGAGTTGCCAGAACCCCAAAAGACAAAAATATTAAGAATCTAGTGGAAACCAATATCTGGGAACCAGTTTACGTGCAGTACAAGCCCCTAACTTCTATGGAAAATTCCAAATAAGGGAAATATAACCCCAATAAGGGAAATATAACCCCATTTATACTCGAATTATTACCTTTCTCCCTAAATAATTCACTTTCCCTAATTTGGTAACTGTTGATTCTATTTAACTGTGAATAATATTTCTGAATAATATTTCCTTTTCTTGTTCAAGCCTTTCTTGTTCAAGTGATAAATCAATGCAAAATTCCACCTTGAATTTAAAGTTACCCTCCAGATAGGAATATTAACCACTATAATCATAATAATTCTTGACAATTTAATTAAAATTCAGAATAAAGGAAATTGAAGGTTACAACATGTCACTGGTCATAAACACCACCACACCGGAAGGAATAGTACTGGCTGCAGACAGCAGGCAGAGTTATCGTAATATGAAGGGCATGGCCCGTATTGGCAGTGAAAACGCCATTAAACTCTTCCAGATCAATAGGAGAATTGGAGTGGGCATAACTGGCCTGGCCTTCCTCCCTGAAGGAGGGGTGCAGAAGAATGTCAGTCAGTACATTGAAGAGTTCCGCCGATCCTCCAAGGTTAAAAACATGGATGTGAAGGATGTGGCCCGGAAGCTGCACCACCTATTCAACGATAAATACCATTGGAAGGACCAGCTGGACCAGATCAAAACCAACATCCAGAATGACCTGAACTCCAAAGGATGTGCCATCATCCAGATGGAAATGGAAGACCAGTTATTGAAGTTCAGCTTCAAATCACCCCAGGGAACCATTGAAAATGGCGTGGCCCGGGCAGATCCCATTGAGATACTGGTGGCAGGTTACAATCCAGACGGAACCCACCAGGTTTACAGTGCATCCATACCAGGACCAGTGCAGAAACTCAGGGACAGCAAAAAGCAGGGGATGGAATACGGGAGTTCGTGGCTTGGCCAGGGAGATGTGGCCGCCCGTATCGTACTGGGATTCGATGGGAGGATCCAGAACGTGGACTTTGTTAAAGAGGCCATTCAGTCCCGGAGCGAACAGGAAATACAGAGCCAACTGAGAGGATTAGAATATGCCATCCAGTGGGGAACCATGACGCTGCAGGATGCCATTGACTTCGCCACATTAATGATCCAGACCACCAGTGCCATACAACGCTTCAGTGACGGTATCAACGCTGATCCTGGAGACATGCCTGGTGTGGGAGGCCCTATTGATGTGGCGGTCATCACCCCTGACCATGGATTTGTCTGGGTGAAGAAAAAGAAACTACAGTTCGCTAACTGTGAGCTTGATCTTGATAACGAACCATTCCTTTAATCCAGTGATAAACCAATCTGAGTAAAATTCATTAATAATTGATTCATATAAATTAATTGAATGTCAATTTATTATACTGAATCCCTAATATTTATTGAATTGAATCCTTAATTAAAACCTAATAAGGGAGTTAACAGATGTCTGATCTTGCAGGTCTTTTAGCAATAACCATACCTCTTTCCTGGGCAGCGGCGGTGAGTCCAGTGACCCTGTCTATTTTTCTGGTTATAATGTCCATGGCCAAAAAACCCAGACTGGCTGGTTTTTCATTTTACCTAGGTGCCATTGTAGTCCTCCTGTTAACTGTCCTGATTGGAATCTTTCTGGGCCAAAAATTAAGTGTTTCGGGTCACGCTGATCCAATCACCATGGCAGCCATAGATATTTTCCTGGGTGCCGTGCTGTTTCTTCTTGGATTTCGAAACATGGTAAGCAAGGAACATGGTAAAAGTACCAACATTTTAAATCGTCTGCAGGTCGATCCAAAAACAGGCCAACTGCACCAGTTCATCAAATACTTTTCCATTGGAATTATAGCTTTTTTAATGAACTTCAGTACTGCCATCTTTGTTCTGGCAGCAGGACGTAGCGTAGGAGTAGCAAACGCAGGTTTAACCAACGATGCTACGTCTATTCTCCTTTTAATTCTTATCGCCCTTTTAATAATAGAGATACCACTCTTATTCTTCATTATTCTGCCGGATAAGGCCCATGAAATTATGAATCCAGTTAACGAATGGATTTCCAACCATGGCAACCTGGTGACCGGGATTTTCTGCATAGCCATAGGGTTTTTCGTGGTTTACAGTGGATTAGGAAAGTTAGGAATAGCCTAAAGGGAAAAAAATGAGAATTGGAACGGAAAATTAATAGGTCAAAATAGGTAAAATAGGTAATATATGCACCTATTTTTGAAATTCAATAATTTTTTTGCATTTTATCCCCTTTTTACATTAGATACATATCTTCAGCTTTTCTGTAGAGTTCATCACGGAATTTAGGATGGGCAATATTAATTATTTCATGCGCCCTTTCCCTGGTGGATTTTCCCTTGAGATTGGCTACACCATACTCAGTTACCAGATAATGTGTATCCATGCGGGGTGTGGTGACCATGGCACCAGGATCTAAATGGTCCACCACCCTGGAGATGGTGCCGTTTCTGGCGGTGGAGTAGAAAGCCAGTATTGACTTTCCTTCTTTGGAGTCGAATGCTCCCCGAACGAAATCAAGCTGCCCACCGGTTCCACTGTACTGATGGCCAGCCAGGTACTCAGCGTTACACTGCCCCAGAAGATCCACCTGGATAAGGGAGTTTATGGATATCATACGGTCGTTTTTGGCTATCACTCCCGGGTTGTTTACATAGGAGCAGGGGTAGCTTTCCATGGCCGGGTTCTGGTTCATGAACTCCAGCATCTCCTGGTCACCCTGAGCCACAGTGAACACATGTTTACGAGGGTGGAGGGTTTTCTTCTCACCAGTTACCACACCCTCCTTTATGAGGTGGACCATTCCCGGACCGAATACTTCAGTGTGAATTCCCAGGTCGTTATGGTTTTCCAATTGTTCGGCCACGGCATTGGGCAGGACACCGATACCCATCTGGATGGTGGCACCATCTGGCACCAGTTCTGATATATTTTTACCTATGATATCTGCCTCGGGCTGTTTATCCCCACAGGGGAAGTCAGGGATGGTTTTGTGGTTTTCCACCACTGCATCCACCTCTGAGATGTGGATCAGGGAGTCACCAAATACCCGGGGCATGTTACGGTTTACTTCCACAATTAAAACCCTGGATGCTCGGGCTGCGGTGGAGGTGAAGTCGTTGGCAGTTCCGAAGGAGAAATAACCTGCATCGTCCATGGGAGAAACCGTGGTTATGCACACATCAACCCCAATGAACTCCTCTAAGAGCCGGGGTATCTGGTGGAGATGGTTGGGAACGTAATAGTTAAGCCCGGCGCTAACCAGACCCCGGGTACCTGAATCCACGAATCCACAATAGGCTTCCACACAGTCCATCAGGTCCGGGGCTAGTATGGTGGAGCAAACAGAATCCAGGGGGAGTACAGAGAACATTCTCATTTTTTCAAGGTCCCCCTCACGGAGACGTTCAGCAACCGCCTCCAAAAGGGCTGGGGGCTCGGCCATGGTCAACCCGTGAACCAGCATATCCCCTTTTTTAATTAGTTTGACTGCCTCTTCTGGAACGGTTAATTTCAGTCTGTACTCTTTTTTATACACTTAATGAACCCCCTGATTTGCCTTCCCATAAAAATTATTTTAACCTGTTTATGAATCTTTAATTATTTGAATTCAACTTGTTTTCCCAACCTCTACTGAATTTTAATAGATATCAAATTCTAATTATGGTTTATTGTATGTTTTCTTTGGATCCCAGACCTAAAAGGTATCCTCCGAATCCTAGTAGCCATAGAACAATGGGATAAGCCACCCATCTTTCCACCCCGCCCCCGCCCAATATCGGCATGAATATACTGGCTGTAAAAAGGAAAACCAAACATATTATTCCAAAGAGGAGTGTTATGTATTTAAGGGGTGATTTGATTAATCGATAGGAGTAAATAGCAGATAATCCACCACTGATGAAGGTTGTCATGGCAAATACGGGGTGTTGTGGATTGATATTCCCGGGGAATACTCCCACACCTAAAGCTCCCAATCCCAACAGACCTATTAAAATTCCTGCAATCCGGTCATTGTAATATCTGAATAGGAAATAAGTGCCGATAAGGACTAGAATTCCGGTTAATATCATGCTGAAGTTGAATATCATTGCCGATGGTTGGGTTATGATACTGTTTGGTGGCTCAGTGGCCCCTAAATCACTTATCATGCTGTTCGCAGTGGTATATGTGTAATTTTCTGGGTAAAACGATTCAGCAGTTATGATACCCATTAAAATAATGCAACCTGCCAGGAAGAAGAAAATTCCGGCCAAGTTAAGGTTTAATTTATTAGATTTTTCATTATTACTTTCCATGAATATTCACCACATTTATGATTTACATTTAGAATTTTATTCGTTATTCGATGCTATAAAAGCCGAATGAACTATTATGGATATCTTAATCGCTGTGATCATATCTGATATGATTCAATGCCAATCCACTGACAATCATTGAAATTCATTCATTTAAGTGGCATATTCCGGCTACTCTGTTAACATCTATTATGAATGCTATTCCTTTTCCAGGAGTGTTTAGTTTCCCTTCATGTAATACGGCTTCAAATACGTGGTCCACTAAGGAGTCCTTAATAAGTATCATAACCACTTCTTTTTCTGGTTCAATAGGCATTCCAAAAAATTTTCCATGTTCGTGAATACTGGTTCCTCTTCCAAAGTATAGGGTTCCGCCTTCAGCACCTGCTTTTCTGGCGGATTCCATTATATGACTACCGCGACCTGCTTCTACTATCACGTATATTAATTTAAAACCTGAACAAGTATTATTCATGATTTTCCCTCCTTTTCAGTAGAATTCCTATCACCAACATTGATGCTATGGGAAACATGGCCACCAGCCCTACAGTACCCAAACCTAAAATTCCTGAATCATTACCCTTCAACCCAATGGCTAAACTGGTCATTATGGGCAGGGCAAATGTTACAACCATGGGACCAGTGGCTACTGCACCTGAATCAAATGCAATGGGGATAAATTCCTTAGGAGCCACCAGGACCATGCACAGGACAATTATGTATCCTGGTATCAGTATTACGGACAGGGGTAAGTTAAAATATATTCTTAGTACCGAAAATAGAAGAGCTACGCCAACACCTAAGGCAATGCTTAAGAGTAGTATATTTTTACGGACATACCCCGATGATACCTTTTCTACTTCATAAACAAACACATTTACTGCGGGTTCGGCGAGAATGGAAAAAACTCCCACAATGAATATTAATATAACCACCCAGAAAAAGTCAACACCCGCCAAATATGTCCCTATCTGACTACCCATGGGGATTAAACTTATTTTAGCACCATAAAAGAATAAAAAAAATCCTATGATGGTCATTAATACACCGGATAGAATATCCCGAATATTTTCAGGGATTTTTTTCAAAACCAATCCCTGAAAGATGAAAAATAGTATTAAAACAGGAGCTATTGCCTCTAAAACTTCTATTAAGACCTCTAGAACACCCATAAGGACCATGTTTTATCCCCCTCTTAATATGCTCCAGATTAATATGGCTAAAATCGGGCCAATGGATCCTATGGCCATTATCCCGAAACCTGCTTCCAACCGATCTTTATTGCCCATTACCGACGCTATACCCACACCTATGGCTATAAGGAATGGAACAGTCATGGGGCCAGTGGTTACCGCTCCTAAATCATATGCTTTAGGTATAAAATCACTGGAGGTGAATATGGAGAGTATTATGGCAGCGGTGTATCCAGGTACTATAATATACTTAATGGGCAAGTCCAGCATGTTCCTTAAAATTGCAACCAGGGTAAATATGCCCAATCCAATGGCAGTTACATAGATCAGTTCATTCTGAGTAATATCCAGAACAGTTATCTGACTGATTTGGAAGGCAACTAACCTTACATCGGGTTCGGCAATAGTCAGGGTGAGGCCCAATAAAAAACCAAATATTAAAATAAGTATGAATGCCCTTTTTTCTATAAATGAAGAGCCCATGCTTTCCCCCAGAGGCAATAGTCCTTTTTTCGCTCCCTGTAGGAATAGGGTGAATCCCAAAATAGTGAAAAAAAGACCCATAATCACTGCTAAAAACTGGTTTATTGACTGTTTAATGAATAATAATTGAAATATGATAATCAGTAAGATAGCAGGGGAAAGTGATTTTAAAGTAGCTTTTAGCTCCTTTATCATTTCTTTACTGTACATAGTTTCCATATTATAATTTATTTCATTTTATTAAAAAATATATGGTCTTAGATTTTTTAGATTTCTGAGAGTTTTTGTAGGGCAGTTTTTGAGTTGTAGCCGAGTATTGTGACGAGCCCTGCTAAAAATACATTTAGTATTGCGGTTCTTTTGGCTGATTCGGGTGTATATTTGTGTAATTTTTTCAGGTTATCCTGATTGCATAATGTAAGAAGTCTTCGATTTTTCCACTATATTTTGCCTATTTGATTCTATTTTTGAATTTTTATCCATAATACCTTTTTATTTCTTTTTAAATTTAATATAATTCCTTATTTTATTCGGAGTCTGTTGTATTATTATCACAAAAAGTTATATAAATAAAAATCATTCTATTAATAATAACGGAGGGGATATTATGGGAAAAATGAATAGCAAATCTTATATTTTTGTTTTAGTTGTATTTTTGTGTTTATTAGTTGCTGCATCAGGATGTACTCAGCAAACTGGAACTGGAAACCAAACCCCTAATGTCAGTGGAGTTACTAGTGTTGTTTTAAATGGTCCTGGTACTTTGATTATCCAGCAAGGAGACAATGAATCATATAGAGTGGAAGCAGCAGATGACCTTATGTCTAAAATTTCCACCACCGTGTCTGGAAACTCTTTATCCATTAGCAACCTGAATAGTGTAGGTAACGGGGCTGTGAAGTTTTATATCACCCTTAAAAATTTAAACGTTCTCACTACCAATGGTGGGGGTAACTCTGAAGTGACTGGTCTTAACACTGATAAACTTACCTTGACCATGGATAACGGCAAAATGACCCTGGCTGGTAAAGCTGAAAATCTTATCGCCACCATTAACGGAGGGGGTAACATTGATGCCAAAGACTTGCAGAGCCAAACTGCCACCATTACCATTAACGGAGAAGGAAAAGCCAATGTGAACGTTGTAAATACCCTAAATGCAGTTGTAAACGGAGGGGGTTCCATAACTTACACCGGTAATCCTCAAGTGACCCAGCAAGTGAATGGTCAGGGTTCAGTGAAACAGGGTTAAAAAACTAAATCTAATGATGATAAGTGGGCTGATAGCCTCCAGAAGGAGATAAAATTTCTCCTACATTTCTATTTTTTTAAATATTTTTTAATCTAAATTTAATGCTAAGATATCTTTTTTTAAATCATCAAAAACAATCCATTAATGATGATAAGTAAATTTTACATCTCCCCCCAAAAATTCAAAGGACCCCTTGATCTATCCCTTACCATTACCAGTGGCCAGACCAGCCAGCCCCCATGGAAAAAGGAAGATCATTTCTTCCAAGAACTGATAATGGTGGATGGTGCCCCCTGTCTGGTAAGAATTGGGCATGATGATGCTGATCCTGATAGTAATGTGGAAATAATTGCTGAATCCCATGAAAAGATATCAAAAAAGAGTATAGAAAGCTCAGTCAGGGAAATATTTGATCTTGATAAAGATCTGAACCAGTTGTACAATTTTTTAGGTGAAGATCCCAAACTGGCACACACCATAGAATTTTGTAAAGGATTAAGACTTTTTAAGGCACACAACCCTTTTGAATGCATCATATCCTCCATATCATCTGCTAACTGTTCTATATTACGCTGGACACGTTCGATAGATGATATTAAAATGAAATGGGGGGATGAATATCAATTTAATCCAGGTGATTTTTACACCTTCCCCACTCCCAGAGTACTGGGTGAACTACCGGAACACGACCTGGAAGAGATGCAGCGATACGAGGATGAACTACCCGAAGATTTCATCTTCGAAAACAACCTTCAGGCTTGTGGGGTAGGTTACCGGGCCAAATACATTATCAATGCATCTAGGATGGTCCAGTCTGAGATTGACATCCAGAAAGTGGCTAGGATGAAGTATGAAAAGGCTTTTGAAACCATTATTGAGCTCCCAGGTGTGGGGCCTAAGGTGGCGGACTGCATTCTACTCTACGGTTTCGGAATGGGAGAAGCCTTCCCGGTGGATGTATGGATTAAAAGGATCATTGAACATCTTTACTTCCCCAGTGAAGAAATTAAACCTCACAAAGTCCGAGAATTCGGAATGGAACGTTACGGTGACTGGGCAGGATACGTTCAACTGTACTTGTTCCATTACGCTCGTAAATCTGGACTTTTAGAGTCATTGCATAAAAAGTGAATTTAAGAATATAGTTATTTTACGCATTATGTTCATTTACTCGTTATCATCGGCGTTTCTCATGTCATAGATACTGATAAAGAGGAAAACCACAAAAGCAATTATTGCCAGGTAATTGTAGGTAGAATACTGTCCCAAAATGAAAGTCTGGTAAAGGAGTACAACCAGGACAACTGAAATCATTAGCACGGCAATTCTGCTTAAGTTCTTGTCCATAAAATACCCCGACGGTTTTACGAGTCCATTTTATTTTCTTAAAGTTTATAAATTATTTACTTTATTCAGGTTAATAGTCCGCTCGGGAAGTAATAAAATCGCAGCAGCAAAGAAGCACACCGCACCTATAAATGTTCCCATGTTCATTAGAAATGGATTGAATGGTTGATTCGAAGGTAGAATGATAAATGCTCCTGCTGCAGATACTCCAAACGCCACAGAGCCCACCAGGTTCAGGAAAACTATCCACCAGGAGAGACTTTGCAGTTGTAGGGATAAAAATTTATGACTCACCTCAATGTAGACCAGGTAACTGGAAACCAGGAAACAAATTGAACCATAAAGATCAGGACTCCATACGAATAATTCAGCCTGTGAAGCAGACATGATGCTGATAATTGCTGCAAAGGTGCTGATGTTGAAAAAAATCGTTCCCAGAGATTGTATTCCTGCCGACCACCAGTCAATTCTTGTTGGCTGGAAAAACATGAAATGCAATTTACTTTTAATTCCCCCTATTTCTTGCGGTGCGCTGGCTGTTTCCAGAAACTGCAAGAACCCTGCAGTGGTGAAAAATATGGAACCAGTAAAATAGGTTAAGTTATCATAGAAAACACCCACGAAACTGGTATAGGAAGGTAGGGATCCCAGGGCAAAACATACAGAACCAATAGCAAACAGAACTCCAATCCACCAGCCTACCGCTCCAGGAGCCAACCAAGTAGACCCTTTGTTTATTTCAAGGTTGAAATGGTGTTTTCGATGATAACGGGAAGTCCATGAAACAAGTTCACCGGCAGGGGTTTTGAAAATGGCCCGGGTGATGAAGGGTCCGGGTCCAGATGACCCTAAAAATTGCCAATCATCCGGTACATCAACATAGGGTGATTTATACTTATTTTTATCTGTCAAAAACTTTCAAACCCCTAACTTTGATTGTTGAAATTATTCAATGAAATCTACGGGCAACCCCTGTTCCAAGCATTTTTCCAGTTTTTTCTTAAGTTTCCGCTGATTGGGGGGCCAGGCCATGTAAAGGATACTTTTCAACTTTAAAAGTGAAGATGGTCCGGGGGGTTCCATTAGTTTTCGCATTTCCGTTGTATCTTGTAATCCTGCTAGATGGAACATGTTTTTCAGTGCATCGGCATAGTACACTGACTCGGCGAATCCTTTACCCAGAAAACGGCCTTCTGGGTTTCTGATATGAACTCCCCCCTCAGAGTACTGGGCTCCACTGGCATTGTAACCAGTCTGACCACCTTTAACTATGGGTATCATGGTGAACTCCCTTATATCTTCAGGTACCATGTCCTGGAACTTGAAATTCCACCGGTCAGGGTACCAGGTGTTGGTTACCAAGTAATTTTCAGGGTCGGAGGATTTAACACTTTTAACCCATTTATCAACTTTTAAAGTCCCTTTCATGTCCACCACATTCTGTTCCAAATCAATAACTTGCCCTTTAACCGGCACAGTCATGATCCCTGGTGGTTCTTCCCCAGACTGTTCATAGTACTTTAAATTTTTATCAGTGTGGGGTGCGTACATGGTCATCTCCCGGTCACTTGAAAACTGGGCCATGAACCAATCCCACCCCCTGGACCGGGAGGGTTTGGTAAGCATGCTTGCTGCACGAACCACTTGGCACCGGCTGTTTCCCAGGGGTTCCAGGGCGTTACCCCACTGGTGGTCAAACCAAAACTTACCCTGAGTAAAGGTTATTTCCTCCCCATCCAGCTTCAAAAGACTGCCCGGTTCAAGACGGAGGTTAGTGGCAGAGTAGTAGAGTGTTCCAATATCACAACAGCAGGGTAGACATCCCTGGTTCCCCTGGAGGAGGAACTCTTTGTTGGATGAGAATCCTAGGTCCACTTCCATCTCCACATCCTCTTCACCACCCTGATTCACCCCCCAGGCCTGCACCCGGAGAGGGAAAAGCCCATCTTCCCCTAAAGATGTTATCCTGTTATTTCCAGCCTCATAATGGAAGGGGTTGTTGGAGAATTTCAACAATCCAGTGGTCCCTGCAATGGCAAATGGGCGTGCCTGAAGGTGTTCTTCTCCTGCCCGGGCTACTGCCAGTTGCATTTCAAATATCTGGTTATCCCAATCTGTCAACCCAAAACTGTGGGCCATCTCGGGAGGTAATAAGGAATACCGATAGAACGATACCAGTATTCCGTATTCACGTCTCCGGGTGTCGCGGCAGTTACCCACAAAGAAGTGCCAGCCCACCTGATATCCTAGTTGCGGGGCGAAATCCCGGGGAAACTCAATATTAGATTCATCAGGAATATTTTGATATCCTCTGCTGCTGTCCACTCCTAGTAAATGGTTCAGAGCATATGCCTGGATGGATGTTAATGAATCACATTGTTCCAATAGCTTTTCATACCGTTTCCTGTAGTTAGGGGTGAATGAGTCCGGGTTATCCAGCAGGTCCTGAATACGATGATGCATCCGCTCCCCAAAGGCATCTGGACTGTTTTTTTTACTCAAAATTCTTGTCCTCACACCCTTTGGGATTTTTTTGGCCTTGAATTCTTTCATCCATAGGGCCAGGGCTATGTTCTGTTTTTCTAACTCATCTAAATCATTGAGTGCGTCTTTTGACATTGAAACTTCTCCCCTCAATTTACAGATCCACCATCAATTATATTAAAATTCTATTCGTTCCCATTATTAATTAGATTATGCCAGTTACCCTGGATTTAGTCATGGTAAATCATTTAATTGACCTGATTATTTAGATTATAAACTAATTACTGATAAAATTAAGGATAATAAATTACATGATAAGTATCAGGGTTACATGAATACCATCCGATAGATAAACAGGGACTGTTAAACATGAATAATTGAATAATTCGGGAATAAACTACTAATAAGTGGGTGATTATTTATGGGAGAACTCCAAAAACGGTGGGGGAATTTCAAAGACAAACTGGAACTGCTTATCATGAAATTATGAATATCCTGGAGGATAAATACTGCTGGAAGTGTCCCATGCAGCAGCACCAGTAAAAATTCTCGGTGCAGGGAAATTCACGCAGGCAAAGTACTCCATGAAGCAATGGATAAAGGAATAACCTGCAAAATAAATGAACAAAATGTTCATCCAGTTGAAATCGAAGCATTAATCATGAGAATACTTAAAAAGAAGATTAAAAATCAGGGTGGTAGACAAGGGGAGAAAATCATTATCATAAGTATTGAAACTGAACAAAATCCAGCTTCAAGTCGTGAAAATAAGTTAATGGTTAAAATAAACCCTCGAAAGGTTCGGAAGGGAGAAACCATTTTAATACCAGATAAACCAGGAGAACATCCGCTATTAGGTGCTTATGCCCTGGTTGCGGGGTTCCCTTTTCAGGTGGCTGTAGTGGAGAAGGTTTTCCATGAAGGTAACTTTTGGTATGTTAAAATGGACGATGAGCAAATATTGCCTTTGGAATCTGTTTTTGGTGTGTTGCTTAAAGTCTTAGAAGAGGGGGATTCCCTTTAATTGGTTAATTATTTATAAACATCTTAAATTATAGTATATATCTAGCAGCATCTATTAGGGGGAACATTTATTCAAATGATTGAAGATAATTACAAGGTTAGTGATGAGGATCTGAATGTTTCTAGAACGAAAATTCTGGATATGTTGCCTGATTCTACCCTTAAGGAAATTTCAGATGTGGTTTTGGGAGAAATTAAAGGGCTTCTTAAAAGTGAAAGCTGTTATGTGGCCTTTGTAGACCCTGAAAATAGAGACAGTGTGGGGATATCTTTCTCTCATCTCACTAAAGAATGCGAAATGTATGAGGACAGGGGTGAAGCCCGGTTCAAGGTCCTGAAAGATGGGAGTTACGGTGGACTTCTGGGTTACTCCCTGGACACCGGTAAATCATTGTATGTCCATGATGTGACCAGTCATCCTGCTGCCCATGGTCTGCCCCCAGGTCATGAACCTGTAAATCAGTTCTTATCAGTTCCAGTGAAATTTGATGGTGAGATCCTGGGCCAGATTGTGGCTGGAAATCCAGAAAAAGACTATGATAACCATGATCTGGAAATCTGTGAAAAAATAGCGGAAGCTTATGGAGTAGTATTAAAAAAACTGCTTTATTAACTGATTTTCAAGTTAATTGATTTTTCAAATGAAATACCGAAATAACCTCAATTCATTTATATACAACATTATTTTCTATAAGCCCTTTCTATAAGCCTGCAAAGATTTCTATACGTGTTCAGAGTCAGGATAAAAAAATTTTGTGCAGAGATTTGAAATGCATAATACATAAAATAGAAAAAAGCAAAGAAAAATAGAAAGAGGAAAAAATAAAAATTAATTATTCATCGGTAACTGTGACTTTATTCATCACATCGCCGGGTTTAATGGCGTTAACCACTTCCATTCCCTTAACCACTTTACCAAAGACAGTGTGCACACCATCTAAGTGTGGCTGGGGGGAGTGTGTGATGAAAAATTGACTACCACCAGTGTCTTTACCAGCGTGGGCCATTGAAAGAGCGCCGATTCCGTGTTTGTGGGGGTTTATCTCACATTTTATTGTGTAGCCCGGTCCACCGGTCCCATTGCCCTTGGGACATCCGCCCTGAATTACAAAATCTGGGATAACACGGTGGAACGTTAATCCATCATAATATCCGCTTTTGGCCAGTTTTTCAAAGTTAGCCACGGTATTTGGGGCTTCCTTTTCAAAAAGGGTTAATTCAATGTTTCCTTTATCAGTTTCAATAATTGCTTTTTTCATAAGATTCACCAAGAAAAGTTCACTATTTCCCAGTTAATAAATGTTTAATAAAATTAGCAATTCACACCCCTCCAGGATAAATAAAAATGATGGGAGTATATGTGATGAGGAGATTATAGGATTAAATGAGAATTAAAAAGCTATTGAGGGTCTAAAACTCCTTTTTGACCCACTAACATGAATGAAATCAACAAGCCAAGGATTCCTGCAACTACCCATGCTATTCCTGCTAAAAACTCCCCGGCATATAACATGTACGCTCCAATTCCAAGTAAGATGATAGCACACAGTAAGACAATTCTTTTTCTTACTTTCACCGCTTTAATGGGGCGTCCCAGCTGGGGTGAGATTGAAAGGAAAATAACACCTAAAATGAACCAGATTACTCCCTGGGATGTCTGTCCCATGTAAGCTGTATAGGCACCGATAATTAAGAGAATTGCCGATCCAATGTATAGAATAGTTTTTTGATTGTTCATAAGAGTTTTCCTTCCCCATACCAGTTCAATTAGGATTCCATTATGATGATTAAATAATTTCCACTATCAATTATATATCCATCCGGTGTGTTTTTAACCATATTTAATCATTTCCCTAGTTAGAGGATAGATAATGCTTATAATGTATTTAACCATAATTCATTATATCGCTTAAAATAATACTAAGTGCAACATGCTTAGGAGACATAAAAAATGATGATAATTACATTTACACAGGTGATAATATGAATACAGATGAAATAATGGCTAAGGATAAGGAATATGTAATGCAAACCTATGGTCGCCAGCCTCTAGCCCTTAAAGAAGGTAAGGGGGCTGTAGTATGGGATGTCGAAGGACATCCTTACATTGACTGCTTGGCAGGGATTGCAGTAAACAACGTGGGACACGCTCACCCCAGAGTAGCCGAGGCCATCAGTAAGCAGGCTCACAAATTAATCCACACATCCAACCTTTACTACACCGAGGAGCAAGTAAGCTTGGCAGAACTCCTGGTTGAAGTTTCACCTCACCAGAAGGCATTTTTCTGCAACAGTGGAGCAGAAGCCAATGAGGGAGCCATAAAACTGGCCCGCAAGTACACCGGTAAGGGAGAAATCATTGCCATGGAGAATAGTTTCCACGGGCGAACCATCACCACCATCACTGCCACTGGTCAGCATAAATACAAGAAGGGCTTCGGACCCCTAACCCCTGGCTTTAAACATGTACCCTACGGCAACTTGGAAGCTGTAGGTGAGGCTATCACTGATGAAACCGCTGCGGTTCTGGTGGAACCTGTCCAGGGAGAGGGTGGGATAATAATACCCCCCGAAGGTTATTTGAATGAGTTGAAGAAACTCTGCCATGAAAACGATGTTTTACTCATATTCGATGAGGTGCAGACTGGTTTTGGACGTACAGGTGAGATGTTTGCCTCCCAAACATTTAAGGTAACTCCAGATATCACCGCTCTGGCCAAGGCCATTGCCGGAGGATTCCCTATGGGGGCTGTTATGGCTAGTGAAGAAGTGGGAAATGCATTCCAACCTGGTGACCATGCTGCCACCTTTGGTGGAGGACCGTTGGCCTGTGCTGCTGGTCTAGCTTCAGTACAAGTCATCCGGGAGGAAGGACTCCTGGTAAAGTCACGTGAAAACGGTGAATACTTTAAAAATCAGTTGAAAGAATTATTCCTAGAGCACGGTCTGGTAGAAGATGTGCGTGGTGTGGGAATGATGCTGGGAATGGAAATGGACATACCCTGTGCCAGTATGGTTGATGACATGCGCCAGCAGGGAGTTCTGGTGAACTGCACTGCAGAAAAAGTACTCAGGTTCGTTCCACCACTGGTAATCACCCCAGAACAGATTAACGACGTGACTGATTGTCTGGATGAAGTTTTAAGAAGATTATCAGATTAATAATATTTTATTTTTTTTTAATTTGAATCATGTATTTTTTTTAATATTTACATAATATTTCATCAAGTAGTAATGGTTATATGCACATAAATGGATATATTTAATGTTTACTTCTTTTCGGAGGATCATTTTATGAACTTACACTTTAAGACCAATGAAAAAGGCAACCTGGACATCGGTGGTGCCGATGCTCTGGAACTTGCCCAAGAGTATGGAACACCACTTTACGTTACAGACGAGATGAGAGTACGGGACAATTACAGAAGAGTCCATCAGGCATTCAGTAATGAATATAAGGACTTCAAAATATTCTACGCAGCCAAATCCAATACCAGTCTGGCAATGATGAAAATTTTAGAACAGGAAGGAAGTTGTATTGATGCTGTATCCCCTGGAGAAATCTATACCGCATTGTTAGCTGGCTTTGAGCCTGAAAGGATCCTCTACACTGGTAACAATGTAACCACCGATGAACTCAAATTCGCCCTGGATGCAGGTGTACGCATGAACCTGGACAGCGTGTCCATGCTGGAACGCCTGGCAGAACTTCCCGGAGCAGAGGGTACTAAAATATCATTCCGGGTCAATCCCATGGTAGGTGCCGGTCACCACGACCACTGCATCACCGGAGGAGAATTATCCAAGTTCGGAATAATGGAACAGGAATCAGTAGAAGTATACCAGAAAGCACAGGAACTCGGTTTCACACCAGTGGGTATCCACACCCACATCGGTTCGGGTATCCTTGATCCTGAACCATTTAAACTGGCAGTGCAGGTACTGATGGATGTGGCTGGCCGAGTACACAAGGAAGCAGGTGTCATCTTTGAATTCATAGATTTCGGTGGAGGGTTGGGAATACCTTACACCCCAGAAGAAGGTTTGCTGGATATTGAAAAATTCGCTGGTGAAATTGCGGGGCTCTACCAGGATAAACTCACAGAATACGGTATGAATAATCCAACCATGTGCATAGAACCCGGTCGTTACATAGTGGGAGATGCATCATATCTCTTAACCAAAGTAAACACTGTTAAACAAAGTTATCGGAAATTTATAGGGATTAATGCTGGTTTCAACACCCTCCTCCGACCTACCATGTACGGCTCCTACCACCATATACTGGTGGCGGATAAACCAGAAGCAGAACCTGTAGAAAATATTGATGTAGCAGGAAATATCTGCGAATCCGGAGACCTCTTCGCCAGGGATAGACCACTCCCTGAAATCAGGGAAGGTGATATCCTGGCTATTATGAATGCTGGAGCCTACGCTTTCAGTATGGCCAGTCAGTACAACTCCCGACCACTGCCAGCCGAGGTCATGGTAAGTGATGGTGAAGTTGATGTTATAAGGGAAAGGGAAACCTTTGCTGATCTTTTCAGCAAACAAAACATCCCCATGAGGCTATTAAAATGAGTGAAAGAATAATTCTACTCTTCCATAAAATGCATGGACTGGGAAATGATTACGTGGTAATTGATGAATCCACTGAAGAACTTATTCCTGAGGAAAAAAAGCCAGAAATCTCAGCAGAACTTTGCACCAGAGGATTCTCAGTAGGTGCTGATGGAGTTATATTTGTAGTTCCATCTGCAGAGGCAGATATTCGCTTCCGCATATTCAACAGCGACGGTAGCGAGGCAGAGATGTGTGGTAATGGAATTCGCTGCTTTGCCAAATATGTTTATGAAAATGATGTCCTCAAACAGAAGAAAATGACTGTGGAAACCCTGAGCGGGACCAAAGAACTAACGCTACATGTTGAAAATGGCACTGTAAAATCCATCCAGGTTGACATGGGAACTGCAGCCTTCAAAACCAGTGAAGTGCCCATGACCAGTGCTGAAGAGGAATTTATTGATCAGGAGTTGTTGGTTGATGGTGAACCATTAAAACTCACCGCTATCAGCGTTGGAAACCCCCATGCAATCATTTTCACCGAGGACTTGGAAGGAGTGGCTCTGGATCATCTAGGACCCCTCATCGAGAACCACCAGGCATTCCCGGAAAGAACCAACGTGCACTTCGTGGGTGTGGTCAGCTCCAAGGAAGTGGAAATGCTTACCTGGGAACGGGGTGCTGGTTTCACCATGGCCTGCGGTACTGGGGCAACCAGTACAGTTATTGCAGGATACAAACTCGGTTTACTCCAGAAAGATGTCCTGGTACACCTCCCAGGAGGAGATCTTCAGATAACAGTGTACGAGAAAGAGGGTAAATTAGGTGCCTTCATGGAAGGAGATGCAGTTAGTGTCTTTGAAGGGATAATGGAACTGGATTTATAAATGGTTCCATATTATACCTTCATTTATTTCTTAGAGTGGGATTATATTTTTTTAAAATTGGAATATTTAATTTTATAACGTAGGAATCAGTTTTCATTAATAGGAATCAGTTTTCATTAATAGGAATCAGTTTTCATTAATAATATCTTATAACAAAAATCTTATAACAAAAAAAGATATTTCAAAATAAAAAACCATGACCAGGGTGGTTGTTGAACCGCCTGGTTTAAGTCACATGGGTTTTTTTTACTTATTTTAATCTGAAATTATTAGATAAATTTATGACTTTAATTCATCCAGAACTTCCTTCAAAACTATTGCATTATTATGTTCTGTATTACCAGAAGTATAGACCAAGGTAACAGTTTCTTTCTCCTTCTCCAGGTCCAGTATCTGGTTTAAAAATTCATCTTTATCCTGTAACTCTTCTCTGTATTTAGTCTTAAATTCTTCCCATTTCTGGGAATTCTGAGACAACCACCGGCGCAGATCATGACTAGGAGCTATATCTTTTAGCCATACATCCATCTTCAACCTTTGTTTAGACACTCCACGTGGCCATACTCGATCAACCATAATCCGGTAACCATCCTTCTGGGCAGGTGACTGGTAGGCTCTTTTTATGCGAATCATTTATATCACTAATGTTAGTATGTTAGACATGGTACATTATACTATGGGAAAATTGGTGGACTTACCCAATATTATTTATTTAATTATCATTCATCAGAAATATCTTCATACCTTCAGTTTTGTAAACTAATTGATAATACTAAGCCAGATCATGCTTTACTATCTGAGTAATGGCATTATAAATTCATTGATTTTGATTTGACTTAGATTTATGGTTAACGGGTGAAATATAAATTTTTCAATAAATATGCAAAGGGATATGATCTTGAAAGTATCCCCCACAATAATCAAAGGAGGCTCTTTTTATTTAGTCAGATAAACACATTCTCTCCTTAATTTGAGAAGCTCTTTCTTCTTTTCTTGAAGGTCTTCCACTTTTTCCAGGAGTTGAGGCAACTTACCCTGTATGCACTTCACAGCATCATCCTGATGTATCCAAGTACACCCCTCACAACTCCACACCTTTTTCTCTTTTATCCAATGCCCCCCTGTGGATGGGTCTCCGCAGGGGTAAAAGGGACAGTAACAGAATGTACAATTTTGAGGGTGGCTGTGGCAGGGATAATATTCACAAGTAGTGTTAGAGCCTGCAACACCTTCTCCAGCCAAATATTTCTGGTAAAATTCTACTGCCAGGGGGTGAGTCGCGTGGGAGAGAACGTATCCACGTGGAGTCACCATTTTATCATCATCCACATAGGTGAATGAATTACCAACCAGTAGAGTGGTATTCATATCCACTTCTTCCTCATCTAACTCCCCCAAGGAAACAATCCGAACTTCAGAACCATTATCACTGGTTTTGACTATCCCTAATGGAGTTTGTGGATTTCGGACATTGCTAATTATCTTTAAAGCTTCATTCAGTGGTTCTGTTCTTCTTTTACTCCGGGGGTTGTAAAAAGCAATGATAAAATCTGCCTCGACAGCAGCACTGACCTTTCTTTTAATCTCAGACAGGGGTGTGAGTATGTCGCTGAGGCTGATAACTGCAAAATCATGTAAAGGAGCACCTAAAAGGGCAGCAGAATAGTTAACTGCAGTCACTCCAGGGATTACTTCCACTTCTACCCCGGAGTACTTTCCCATGACCTGATGGATTACATTGGCCATTCCATAAACACCAGGGTCTCCACTACTTATAACCGCCACTTGGAATCCTTTATTGGAATAATCAATGGCCAGTTCTGCCCGGTCAACTTCTTGACCCATTCCTTTGGATATGATCTGCTTACCTTCCAGGAGATCCTTTATCTGCCTGATGTAACCTCCATATCCAATTACAACCTCAGATTCCTCCAGTGCCCTGAGAGCCCTTAAAGTCATGTCTTCTCTGCGAGGGCCTATGCCAACAATTTTAATCATTCTGTTTTCACCAGTTTACATAAATGAAATGAGTCGAATCATGTGTTGTACAGTACACGAGTGGAAGTTATGACAATAGAGTTCACATCAATCTGCACACCACCTGTTTTTGGTGTGGCCACTGCAGTTGCAGTTATACTGTACGTTTCATTGGATTTAATTACAATTGGACCACTAGACGCATTTCCTGTTGTTCCTCCAGTCTGGGAGTCCTTGTATCCCATGGCAGTGATGTTGACATTGATTGTTTCATCATCTGTATCCTGGTATGTCTGAGCAGAAAGACTCTGTAGATTAATGCCATCAATACCAGTCTTGGCTTTCATGGCATCCACCACCTCATTCTCATTAAGGATAACTAGGTTCTTTTGAGTGGCAATTTTGGGACCTAAATTAAGAAGAGAACTTACACCGTTAATCTGCATTTCAATTAAATCAGCAGGATTTGGTGGTTGCTGGGTTACAATAGTGTAGGATGCAAATAGACCTGCCTCAAAGAATACGGCAAAGAAGATTAGGAATAAGATTATCTTAACAGCTCTGGACAAAATATCACCTTAAATTGTGGATCAAATTCATTTTTCATTATATAAATTGATTTTATTCATAGATTGAATTGATTATTAGATGAAATGATTTTATTCATTGATTTAGTATTATTATTTGATTTTATTGGATTGATAGTTCATTAGATGTAATATTGGATTTTAGATTAATTCTAGGACTATATTAAATTTTAAATTAACAATTTTTTAAAATTTACAATTAAAGATAAACATTACATTATAATAATGAAAACTATTGATATTTATCAGTCCACTAATCATTTATATTAATGTTTTGAATGTCACTTATTAGATCCATCAATATAGATATCTCAATAAATCCGTTTTACTATATTTAAAAAGAAAATCTTGCTTTATTTTAAGAGATTTACTGTATTTTAAGAGATTGGCAATAAGGGGTATGGTAATCCAAAGATCAATAGATCATTGATCAATATGATTATTAGAATTAAAAACATATAATTATTGTAGGAAAGAGATTTTAATTAGTTCAGGACGGTATTTATGTTTGGAATGACTAAAAAGCAGTTCTTAAAAAAAAGCAAGAATTGTTTGAAGGATACTGGGATTCAACTACTTTTAATAAGGGAAATTTTTAGTAAAGAAAGTGCGGGAAAACTTGACTTTGATAATACTTACCATAAGCTTGATAAGATCAGGAAAAACATGGAAAACATATTCTTCAAGTATGAAGGTTTAAAACCACCCTCAAAATGTAAGTCTCTCCAACGTGAAATATTGAATACCTTAATCATTCTTCAAGAAGTTATAGTTGCAAATTCTGAGTATATCATGTTGTCTAAAGATGGTTTTACAGAAGAAAGGCAGGAAAAATTTAAAAAATCCATTGATGATCTTGAAAATTTCAGGAATAAATTCAGAGACTTAAGTCAAAAAGTTGATTTATATCTAAGACGATGATAAATATAAAAATAGTAAATTTATTGGATTGAAATATGTTAATGAAATCTGTTAATAATATGAAATCTGTTAAATGTTAATAAAAATAATTCTCATGAATTAAGAAAATCCCAGATTTATATGCCTATTCATATTTTCAGTAATCATTTCCTGGAGTGCCCATGACTGATGACATTATACTAAAATTTGCAGATGCGGAAATACTTCTTGATGAATCCGCTTACCATAGAATAAAAGATTATAATGATCCATCCAATTTGGTGGATTCATTGATCAAACATCTTACTATTTCACCCCAGGAAATGATGGTACTTACTGGTGACTGGGTAGATAAGTACTTGGGCCAATTAAATGACGATTTTCTGGGCTCAAACTATGTGAAAACTGATAAAATAGCCCAGATGAAACTGGTCCCCCAAGATTTTGATTTTCAGATTATTAAAGATGCCAGTCGCAAGTCCTACACTAATGGAGAAATCAAAGATCTTTCCAGTTACTTCAAAAGCAGGTACCACAAACTGAAGGAACTGTTAAACTACAAAAGAGAACTTAAAGATAGTTACCCAATTAAAGAGGCCACTAGTCTTGATGATGTGGTGAAAATCATTGGTATGGTCAGTGACATACGCAACACTAAAAACAACCATAAACTCATTGAATTAGAGGATGAAACAGGTAGTGCCACAGTTCTAATCCACAATGAAAACCATGAAGTCTTCCAGCAGGCTGAAATGGTTGTTAAAGACGAAGTAATTGGTGTTGTGGGTAGTAGGAAGGGTACTTTGATTATGGCCAGTGAACTGATAAATCCGGGTGTTCCCCGTATTGATGAGAAACCAATGGATTTTGCCACTGTTTTCCTAAGCGACATTCACATTGGAAGCTCCACCTTCCTTAATGAGGAATTCAACCGTTTCATTCACTGGATCAACGGAGACTTTGGTGATGAGGAACAGCAAGAAATTGCCAATAATGTGAAGTACGTAGTGGTGGCGGGTGATATGGTGGATGGAATTGGAGTCTACCCTCATCAGGATAAAGAACTGACCATTAAAGACATTCACCAGCAATATGAAGAAGCAGCACGATTATTTGGGGAAATAAGCCATGTTAAAATCATTGTGGCCCCTGGAAACCACGATGCTTGTCGACTGGCTGAGCCTCAGCCAGCCATATCCGAAGATTATGCCAAAGGTCTTTATGATCTGAAAAACTTGGAATTCGTTAGTAACCCTGCCATGGTAAGTCTGGATGGTATTAAAGTGCTCATCTACCATGGTCGTAGCTTTGATGATATGGCCATGACGGTTAAGGGAATGAGCCACCAGCAATCTGATCTCATCATGAAGGAACTTCTGGAAAAACGGCATTTAGCCCCTATCTATGGTGAAAGAACTCCACTGGCATCGGAAATTGAGGATCATCTGGTTATTGAAGAAATCCCTGATGTTTTCCACACTGGACACGTGCACATCAACAGTTACAAGAGATACAAGGGAGTTCACCTCATTAACAGCGGAACCTTCCAGTCCCAGACTGAGTTTCAGAAGATCTATAACATCGTGCCCACCTGTGCCCAGGTTCCAGTAATCAACAATGGCAGTCTAAAAATGCTTGACTTCAGTTAAAACTGACATCCTATCGTTTAATTACTGTAAATATTAATATGAATTTTTTATGGATTAATTACAAATAATTTTAAGGGAAATATTAATTATAAAAATTTATTTATAAAAAGTTAACAACCGAATTGTAACGGAGATCAATATTTATGAACCACCATCCCTTAACCATGGAAATATGTGAAACTGCCCATTACATTTACAGTAAAGGATTGGCTCCAGGTAAATCAGGGAATATAAGCGCAAGATTCCAAGACATCGTGGCAATAACTCCTAGTGGAGTTTCATTGGGACATGTTAAAGAGGATGAAATAGTCCTGGTAGATATGGGTGGTGAAATACTTGTGGGTGGTAAAAATCCATCATCAGAACTTCACTTTCACTTGGAAGTCTATAAAAATAAAGATGTTGGTGGAATCGTCCACACCCATTCATCATATGCAACCGGTTTTGCAATGTCTGGGAAAAAAATTGAACGCTTAGAGGGTTTTGGTGAAAGAACTAAGCCATTTTTGAAGATGGTTAACTATGCACAACCAGGAACACGTGAATTAGCCCAGTTGGTTGGTGAAGGTCTTAAAGAGGAAGATGTGGTAATTCTGGAAAATCACGGGGTGGTGGCTACTGGAAAAAACCTGAAAGAAGCGGCCCTTCTAGCTGAATTCGTGGAAGAAACTGCAAAAATCCAATTTGTCGCTCGTGTTCTTAGTAATATTGAATTTTAATACCAAAATTACTTAAATTGAAATTTTAATAATTTATATTGATTTAATAATTACATTCTTAATTCTTTACATTCTTTAAAAAGAAACTAAAAAAATTTCTAGTTTCTTGGGTGTATTTGATTTAATGATTACGTATCTTAAGATTACTTATCTTAAAAATAAGTATCCACAAAAACAAGTTAAAAACAGGTTCATGGAATTTAAAAACCAAGGAATAATTTAAAAAATTGATTTAAATTGATTTTATTCACGAACTGATTCTAACTCACTTAAAACATTCCAGATAAGGGTTCTGGCGTGGATGGGAATATTGGGGTCATTGCTTATCTCATCTAAAATGGATATTACAGTGCTGGCTCGGACAGTGGGTTCATCATCATCCTGTGATAATAAATTCTTAGATTCCTCAGCAGCCCTCCTAATATTCCTCGGCACACTTGTGTCCCCCATAATATGTTTTAAAATCTGATTACAACGTTCAAATGATTCTGTACTCATAATAATGCCTCCATTGAGTTAATTTTGCTTAAGATGATAATTCATAAAAAGCCTTATCCAAGTTTGTTTATATCTTGAGCTTTAAAAAGGTTTTGGTGAGAATTTTTAAAAAAGGACTAAAAACCACCAAAAATGTTAATAAAGATATATTCGCGGTGCTAAACTATCATTAAAGACATATTATGGGATAAAATATAATTTTGACACAGGAATAGTTTATTTTGTTTAATATTTTATTTAATTAGTTGAGACCGCAATTGCAACTGTAACACCATTGTACGCTGTTTTTTTCAGAATAAGACGTGAGCTTTCCCCAGCTCTAATGAGAGACACCGGCTCAGACACACCCTGCACCCCAAATTCACGCTGCACCAGCTTTGAAGGAGTACAATCTACGTGTTTAAAGTCAGAAATTTCGTTTAATGTTACTATTTCAAGGGGTAAATCTGATTTAGATGCCGCGTCAATGATACCCTCTTCATCTTTCTTCAGATCAACTGTCGCCAGAGCATCCAACCTCTCCAAAGGCAAATGAAGATGCTGAAGAGCCGATCTAATAGCAAAAAATACTTGTTCACCAGGCACCCCTTTTTTACTACCCAAACCAGCCACTATCCTTTTAGGATAAAGATCTAATTCTTTATCAAATTCTTTTCCAGGTAAAGAAGCTCGAATGAACGATTTTTCCCATATGTGAATACAGTATGATCTAGTCACCAGGGGATGATTCTCTAAAAATCTGAAACGTGAAGGTAGATACAGATCAACCTTACCATTCTCAGCAATTAACTGGTTCACCGCTTTAATAAGCTGTGGTTGTTTGATATCAAACCAATATTGATTAGCCAATGCATCAATACCCATTTTACCATTTAAATCTGTGGCTGTGGTTATAACTGGAACTGCACCTATAATCCCGGCTATTTTTATTGAAAACTGATTACCCCCACCCATGTGCCCAGATAATAAACTAATGACATGTTTCTTATTTTCAGCGACAACCAGTACTGCAGGATCTTTTAACTTTGATTTTATAATTGGACAGATAATTCTGACCATGATCCCAGTGGCCATTATAGCAACCCAACAATCATAATCATTGAATAAGTTACTTACTGTGTCTTTAACATTTTTATGGAATAAATCAACTTTTATGACAGTTGGATCATTCCGTAAAACCAATTCCATGTCACTGGCAAGTTTCTGCCCTTCTTTAGTCACACTTATTATTGCAAATCTCATGAAACCACTTCAAGTTTGTAATCCAGTTTAATTGAGTAATTAAATAATGTGAATATATTGAGTAATTAAATAATTTGATTGTTAAATTGATTGTTAAATAAATGATTTGTTTACGTGTGGCTGGCTAACACTAAAGAAATTTATAACAATTAAAGAACTGACTAACAGTTAAAGAAATGTAAACACCACACACACTCCATTAAATTGTTTGTTTTAATTTTATTGTTCAATTTATTGTTTATTGGATTAATAGAAATGTGACGATTGGAATTAAAATTAAAATTAATAAAAATATGGTTATTGTAGTTATAGTTAATTTAATGGCTTTTTTTATCATTTCAGGTTTTAAACCATTTTTAGGATATCCTAATTTGTATACTCCAGGTTTCACTAGCTGAACACCAAGAGCTCCAGCCGCAGATGCCATTGGATATCCTGAGTTAGGGCTGGGAGTATTGCGTGCATCATTTAACATTACCTGCCAGGCACATTTATAATCCAACTTCATGAGGATGGCTGATAATAATACCAAAAAACCGGTTATTCTGGCGGGGATATAATTAAGAATGTCATCTAACTTGGCCGGGAACCATCCAATATCGATATTTTGAGGGTCTTTGTAACCAACCATTGCATCTAAAGTATTCACTACACGGTATGATACTCCGGCTAAGATTCCCAAAATAATAGGGAAATGATACCCTAAAGATCCTATCCAGTCCATTCCCCAACTTATTGAGAAGGAGTTCAAATAAGATAAAGTATTCAGATAGAATAAGATCGTTCCCAAGGAACCAAAGAGAAATATGTAAAATAAGGGGCTAACAACAGAATCAGTGATATTTTCAGTGAGAGTTTCAATTGATGCAGACACCACATCATCAGGAGATAAATTCGAAGTATCCCTACTAACTAAAAATGAAACAGATCTCCTGCCTTTTTCCAAATCTTCATTAATGCTTAAATAAACATTGTAAACTAAATTCAATAGGGATTTTATTGCAAAAGTTGTTGAAAGGATAATTGAAGCTATCAGTAAGAATAAGATGTAATTAAATGAGGAAGTGTGTAAAATACGAATACATAAAGTTGATGAGATGTGTAAAATCAGTAAAAATAGTATATTGAAAGCAATTAGAATGATTGCAGTCATTAGTAAACCTGAAAGTCGATTTTTATTTTTAGAATTCCCATGCAACAAATTTTTACTTTTTTCTATTGATTTACCCATCCAGACTACAGGATGAATTGATGATGGTAGCTCTCCGAATATCAAATCAATTAAAATAGCTACAACTATGACGATTAATAGTTCAATTTCCATCAACTTATCCTTGCTCCTTAAATAAACACCAATTAATATCAATAATCTAAATATTTGATTTAATATTAATATAATCTAATTTTAACTAAGTAACTAATTTTAATTAACTAATTTTTTAATTAATTAATCTAATTTAACTAATTTTTTAACTAATTTTTACTGATTCAAATTTATAATCCTCTGCAAATTATTTTAATTCCAAATGAAGTCAACATTTTCCAACGTGAAAATTAGTATCAGAGTTAAATAAATTCATATGTGTGGTTAGAGTAGTCTTTGGGTTGATCAAATCAAATGAGTAAGACACCAATTTCAACTGTAAAATTTTTTTCACAATCATGTTTTCACAATCACAAAAAAATGAAACTATTCTGTTTTCAAACAATGAAGTTAGCGGTACGTAACATTTAGGTAATCAAATACAGTTTGGGAAAAAATCATGAATTTTCAATGAGTAAGACATGAGTTTCAAGTGTAACTTTAAAGATACTTGTTGTTGGAGAAATTATGATAACTAAGAGATCAATTTCAAGTGTAAAAGGATAAAAATTACCACTTGAAAAAGAATTGAACATGAACTACAAGTGTATTATTTCATAAAATCAGTTTATGTCAACTACATGTATATAGATGAATATTTAACATTGTGAGAGATGTATTTCAAGTGTAAAATTTAATATATAAATTTTAAATATTATTATTAATAAAAAAATAAAATAAATTTATAATATAAGTTTAGAATAATTATTAATACTGGACAATATTATAGATCCTAGAAATTGGTAAAGAAAAATTTTCATGATAAAAGTAAATATAATATCAACTCAAAGTCTTCATATTTAATTTAAACTATTATTACGATTTTAAAATAAGATTTAGTTTAAAAACTATGACCATTCTTATATTAACTATATAATTAATGAATACTGATTTTTAATAATTTTAAAATTAAAATCTTTTAAATCAATTATTTTTTGTTTATATTAAAAATATATAATTTAAATTAAATAATAATGGCTAAATCATTTTAATTTGTTTAATTAAGGAATTTATCAGATTAATAAATAATATCTATGTGATTAATTAAATATTCTTAATTTTCTATTTTAAATAATACTATTAAAATAAATTTTTTAATTTTTTTATTAATTTTTTCTTATTACATATATTTTTTTTTACAGTTGAAATTGATCTCTCTTTCTCTATTTTTAACATATAACATATTTTTTATTTTTTTACACTTGAAATGCACCTCTCATCATAATTATTAATGTAGGATTAGTAACTTACACTTGAAATGCACCTCTTTGGCATTGATCAACAAAGTTGATTGATAATTTACACTTGAAATGCACCTCTCACCATAACAATTAATATAGGATTAGTAACTTACACTTGAAATGCACCTTTACTTCGTCAACGTTGTAATTTTACACTTGAAATTAATACTTGTTAAATGGGTTCTTCACATTAGTGTGGTGTAGAACATTGTGGTTCCTGTTTTTGACGAAGAATTTCCATAAATCATAAATTAAAATGTTGTGATAATTAAAAAAGTTCAAACATTGTTTGACTTAAATATTAACCTTTAAAGCATTAATTTGCTTAAAATGCGGAAATTATGAATACGATAATAGATCCTTAAAATCAAATTGGAGTAGTATTGATCTCACTTTGAATGATCAGAACCTACAATTTGACTAGTGATTGTAGTTCTCGATGGATTCATAAAATTGGGGGCATAATGTATTTTTATTATAAGAAGTGGTATCTATGAATATTTTTGAGGAATTGGGCGACAAAAATTCGGTATTTAAATGTAAAAAGTTTCTGGACCATAGATTTTTACCGGATAATCTTCCTCACCGTGAAGATCAGATTAAATCCGTGGCTAAATATTGGGTTGAGGCATTAAAAAATGTAACACCACCTGATGTTACTGTTTATGGTAAGACTGGCACTGGCAAAACTGCAGTGGCCAAGTTTGCCAAGAAGCAACTGGACCAGATATCTAAGGAGAAAAATGTTAATGTAAGGGTGGAATACATCCGTTGCACAGATTTCACCACAGAATACCAGGTAATTGCTCGTTTGTGTCAACAAATGGGTCAGGATGTTCCTTACCGTGGGTGGACTAAAGCAGAAGTGATAAATGCGTTCCGTAACCTTTTCAAGAAAAATGTTTTTGGTAACGATCTGATTTTAATTATAATCCTTGATGAAATTGATATTCTGTTAAAAAATGATGGTGATGGTTTACTTTACACTCTTACCCGGACTGATAATGTCTCCATAGCATCCATCAGTAACTTCGTGGACTTTAAACAGTTCATAAAGCCCAGGGTGCGCAGTAGTCTCCGTGACCGGGAGATTGTCTTTCCACCATACAATGCCCAGCAACTGGTGGACATTCTTCAGGAACGTTCCCACCTATCATTCAACGATGGGGTGTTGCACGATGAAGTCATACCCCTCTGCGCGGCACTAGCAGCCAAAGAAGAAGGTGACGCCAGGTATGCGCTGGATTTACTGCGAACTTCAGGCGAATTAGCTGATGAAAAAAGCACAGAAATGGTTTATGAAGAATATGTCCGGGAGGCTAAGGATCAAATTGAGCATAACAAGGTCACTGACATTGTAATGACCCTTCCCAGTCAGCAGCAGAAGGTCCTGGAATCACTGATATTCTTAACTAAACGTAAAGAGGAAATAACTTCTGGAAGACTTTACGATGTTTACAAGGACATAACCAAGGGAGATTCTGTATCATACCGAAGAATTTTTGACTTTATCAATGAATTGGAGATGTTAGGACTCATATCTACAAAAACAGTATCTCGGGGTAGGGGTAAGGGCAGAACAAATCTCATCACCCTCCAGTGTGATATGGAACTCTTAGAAGATGCCATGTGGAGTGGTTAATACCACTTTATTTGTAAATTATCCATTTAATTATAAAAATCATCTTTTCCAATCCTTTTAAAATAATCAACATCAATATTTTTTTATTTTTTATATTTATTTTCTTACTTGAACATTTTAATATAATTTGAAAATCGAACTCTAATAGAATTAAAAATTATATATTTTTTATAACATATTTTATTATTTAATCCTAGATTTACTATTTAATCCTAAATTTATTACTTTATCATTGATTTTAACAAGGCCATTCGAACTGGAACTCCATAAAATGCTTGTTGGAAGTATCTTCCGTAGGGGGTGTTATCCACGTCATGGGATATTTCATCCACCCTGGGTAGGGGGTGCATTACTATGGCTTCACTTCCTTTAAGAAGTCGTGAGTCAATGGTGTAGGCTCCTTTGATTTTTAAATATTCCTGGGGGTCGGGGAATCTTTCCTTCTGGATCCTGGTCACGTATAAAACATCAGCATAGCTGAGAACATCTCGAATGTCTTCTGTTTCCTGCACATTCACTCCTGCTGCTGCCAGGTCATGGAGGACTTCTCGTGGCATTTTAAGTTCGGGTGGTGATACAAAGCTCATTCGGGCACCGAACATGGCCAAAGCATATGAAAGAGAGTGTACGGTTCTACCATATTTGAGGTCACCCACCAGTGCTACGTGTAACTCTTCAATATCACCCAGAATACGTTTCATGGTGTATAAATCCAGAAGTGTCTGGGTGGGATGCTGTCCAGCTCCATCACCAGCATTAATCACAGGAACATCAACCATTTCTGCAACATAACGGGCGGTGCCTTCCATGTTATGGCGGATAACCAGGGCGTCAGTGTATTCTCCAACGATACGCACGGTATCAGTCAAATTTTCACCTTTAACTGCGGAACTGGTTCCAGCTTCTGCAAAACCAACAGTACTACCACCTAATCGTTTCATAGCCGTTTCAAATGAGAGTCTGGTACGGGTGGAAGCTTCGTAAAATAACATTCCCAGAATAGATCCAGATAAAACATCTGATTTCTCCTGTGATCTGGCAATAGGTTCCATTTCTTCGGCTAATTTCAGAATGTATTCAATATCTCCCTTGCTAAAATCTTTAATTGAAATTATATTTTTCAAATTGAAACCCATGGTATTCACCATTGTACTGTTTATGTGGGGGTGTATTCCTTTTAAAACATTATTAACTTATTATTACCTTCTATTTTTAATATTTTTCATTATAGGTTTTTCATTATAGGTGAAATAAAAAAATTTTTCAGATTAAATTTTCCTTCCGAATGTTAAATATCCTGTGTGTCCCGTCATCCTGGTTTTTGGGCGAACTCCTTTATCTTTTACTTCTATTTCACGTACCAAGCATTCTAAACTCTTTAAATCAGAAAATTCACGTTTTTTCAGGATTCGGGTGAGAAGTTTCACCTGGTCAATGTATGGTGTGTAGGCAGCTAAGTAACCTCCTGATTTAAGGGCATCCCGTGCATGTTCCACCACTTCCCAAGGTTTAGGCAGATCCAGGAATACCAGATCCACTTTTTCTTCATCTATTCCATCCACCACATCCTGACATTTTAGGGTTACATTTTCTAATCCAAATCCTTTAACATTTTTATCGGCAATCTGCCAGAAGTCTTCCCTTAATTCATAAGAGTACACGTAACCTGTTTCTCCCACTATGTTGCCCAGAAATATGGTGGCTGCACCTGCTCCGGTTCCTGCTTCTACCACTCGCTGACCACTACCCAGCCCGGTGTAGGCAGCCATAACCCCCAAGTCTTTGGGGAGGATGATGGAACATCTGCGGTCCATTAGTTCGATGTAATCGTTGATATTGGCATCTAAAACACGGAATTCTCGGCCAAGATGTGTTTTTAAAACATCTCCTGGAGTACTGCTGGTTATTTCTTCTTTTTTAATGTAACCATGGTCTGTGTGAAGGTCATCAATACCGGCGAGGAATTTTTTACCCTTTTCATTTATCAGAATCTTCATTTGATCATCGATCTCCACTTGAATTAATTAAATCATGAGTTTTTCAACAATTCCAGGATAATATCAGTTAATTTTAAAGTTCCTAAATTTTAAGTACATTAAACTTATTTTTTAGTCTATTAAGGTTTTTTAAGTCTATCAAGGGGGTTTCAGTCATTTTTGGGCATTTTTATAATTTCGGGATCTGTTATTATAAATCATCTTTAGAATTACTTACTCATCATAACTCTATTATTTACCACAATAGAACTTCAATCATTTTCAACATCTTTTTCCAAAATGAATTCTTTTGATGGCTTGTTTTTCCCATTTACAATTGGTTTTTCACTGGAATCATTTTCAGCATTCTTTGAATACCGGAATGTATCTGAATATTTGTATGAAAGTATCTTTCGTATATTTCGAGCAATTTTATCTCCAATTCCATCCACCTTTTTCAAGTCATCCACACTGGCAGTGATAACTCCTTCAACACTATCAAACATTTCCAAAAGTTTCCTAGCAGTCACTGGTCCCACACTGGGTAGTGATTCCACAATAAAAAGCTGCTGTTCCTGAAGGGTTAAGGGTTTCCTCTCGGTACGTATTTGAACATCCTTTGAGCCCTTGTCCACTTCCCTTATTGCGAGTCTGTAGATCATAGCTGCAGTATCTTCTGGGTTACGGGTGGGAATGATGGGTATGTTAAAGTCAACTGCCAGACTGGCTAGTGCTCCTCTGATGGCATTGGGATGCAGCGAACTGCTGTATAAATCCTGCCCTTCCAGTATGATCAATGGTTTCTGGAAGTTTTCCACCAGTTCCTCGGCCTGCTTATACAACCTTTTATCCATCAATGAGCTCACAAAGTCCTGTGTGCTTTTCCTTTCCACAGCTACCTGGTGACTTATCTGATAATCAGCAACAGGGAGGCTGGTGGGTTCCACCTTAACTTCCAAGTTACTCAATTCCCTGGTAACTCCAGACTTAGACTCACGATGGTCTACATACACAACAACCCTTTTATCAGATGATAAATTATCTTTATTTTCCCTGTCCAAAACCTTAACATCCTCATCATTAGCAATAAGCGGTTTTTCGGGTTGATTGTATCCATTGGCCAGCTGTTTTTTCATTCTCCTTTCCCGGTGCATGCTTGAATAATAGAATGACTCATCACGAGTGTTTTTTGTTATTAGAACGATCATACGGCCACTACTGGTCCTACCGGTTCGACCACGCCTCTGAATCATTCTTATTTCCGATGGAACCGGTTCATAGAGTACCACCAGATCTACACTGGGAATGTCAATACCTTCCTCAGCCACACTAGTGGAAATCAGAACCTGATAAGTTTTCATCTTAAAGGCCTTTATAATATCCTTTTGTTCTTTCTGAGTTAGACCTTTTTCCTTTTCCCGGTTGGCTTGCCCAAAGAATTTAACGGCGTTTATACCTTCTTTTTGGCACTTATTATAGATCTGATTTATAGTGTCCCTGTATTGGCTGAAAACAATAACTTGTTGTTTGTCTTCTGCTGCACTTTTAAGTATTTCCATGAGTTTTCCCAGTTTAGGGTGTTCCACTCCATTATTGTAGGCCTGTCTTGTTAAGTTCACCGCAGTTTTAAAGTTTTCATCCTTAAATAATCCCTTGGCAGCTTTAGTTTTTTTCTTCCTCATCCGTTCAAAGTAAGAGTGCAGGTTACTCACACCCTGTGTTTCCAAAAGTTCCAGGGAATGCATGACACTGAAAACAGCGGTTAACATGGATATTGCCAGCAAGCAATCTCTTGGTGGGCTGGCACTTTGAGATATTCGGTTCTGGACTTTTCCCCTAGCTCTTAAAATGTCCTTTTTACTGACCTGCTGGATTGAATTGAGAACTCCCAGTTTTTTCAAACCATTAAGACGATTTTTAAGAGCCACATCCAGATGGCTTTTAATATCAAGTTGTTCCTTTTTCAAGTCAACTTTCACCCATTCCACGTCAATGGGGTTGAAATATGGTTTGACATCAGGATCATCCTCATTTTTAACCATCACCTCATTTATAAAGAGGTTCTGGCAAACTTGGTTTATCCTCTCTTCATCACCACCTGGTGATGCAGTTAAACCCAGTATCAGTGGGTTTTTGGCCTGTTTATTGTATCGCTTGGCCAGGAATACGTAGGAATAGGATCCAGTTCCCCGATGACATTCATCAAAAATCAGTAAGGAAACATCCTCCAGTGAATATCTTTCCGCTATGATATCTGATTCTATTGTCTGAGGGGTTGCACAGATGATCTGGGAATCATTCCATCTTTTAATTCGTTCTTCCAGTTTAACTGCACCAGTCAGACTGCTGGTGCTTGCTTTCAAAAATTCAATGAAACTTTCCTCGTGCTGCACTACCAGTGGTTTGGTGGGAGCTAAAAGCAAAATTTTACTGTCCGGATATTTTTCAAGCCTATCTGCAGCAACTAAAGCAGCGACCACAGTTTTACCCAGTGCTGTTGGGGCTACTATCATAGTATTCCCTTTTTTTATGACATTAGCTGCCAGCAATTGCTGATAAAGACGTGCTTCAATTTTCCCGGGTTCGATTAGAGGGTGTTGTATCCACCTGACCATGGTATTAGTATATAAAAAGATAGTATAAAAATAGTGGTATGGGGAGAGATACATCTTAAAACAACGATAAAACATGATTTTTGGGATATTTAATCTTTATTTTTAAAGTTAAAAAATATTTGTTTATAAAACTCATTTTTAAATCAGGAATACCCTGTGAATATCACATCCTTTTTTTGGTTCTGTAAATAGGTCCTCGTGATTGGTGTTGTATAACGGGTCTCTGCACCCAACATTTATTATTAATAAATTATTAATAAATAATATTTACTACTTTAGTGGTAATTGCTATGGTGATTTCAATGGATGGTGTGGATAATAATTATTATAATCTGGAATTAGAAACCATCTATAAAAACTTTATCCACGAATTTGGCAATATTAATGGTGTTTTTCCGGTTTTAAAGCATTTCATGTATTTATGGGATGAACATGTTTGGGAATCCTTATTCAACATTCATCGAAACTGGAAAAATCCTTTGAGCATCATGGATCATTCCAGTAAATCAGTTCCAGAGAGTTTAGTTTTGATGCAGGTTATTAAGAACGGGATACAGCCGGGTAAGTCGGTTAATGGTTATTCAGTTAGTTATGATACATTTCGTAAGTTGCATATTTTCCTGGAGAAACTGTATGCACTCCATCTGGGCCGGGACCTGGTGATGGATGATTTATGGGCCTTGCATAAAAGTGATCTCCTGGAACGGCTACTAGGGGGATTGGATATATTCGATGTTTTTAAGGGAAGCTTGTTTTTAAGGGATGACTTTTTTAAGTGTGTTAAAGGAGTTCATTGGGATGAAGATGCCTTAATTTTCTTTAAAAATCTTCATAATCTGTTCATTTCATTTTTATTTGAAGATCATGGTGAAAAGGAGACTAGCTTTAACCTGGAGCTTGAAACGGTGCTGGTGCTTATGGCACACTGTAGTGCAGTATTATCTGACAGCGAATATATTGGTTCTGAAGATGTTTTAAGAGCTTATAATACATTATTTAAAATTCTAAGCACTGAAATCACTGCCTTAGTGGATAAGAGGTATTATACTGGTCTTTTGCTATGTGGGGCTTGTAATGAATTATATCCTCTTCTTGAAGATGAAGCGCCATATGATTTCTCCAGTTGCAGTTGTGGGGGTGAATTGAAATATGTGAGTTCAGAATGAGTCAGTCCGATAAAATAGATCTAATTAGAATTAATGGAGTTTATTCAAATAAAAACCTTAAAACTCAATGAATTGCCACAAGGATTTCAATATGGATAGATTCTAATGGATCCTTTGGTAAATTATAATCAGATCAGTTTTATTTATCACACGATAACCCTGGAGTGTGGGTTTAGTTTCACTTAAAACATCAATATAATATTCTGCATCTGAATCAATTAACATGGAAGAAAACTCATCAACATTGTTATAGTCTCGTAAAACCCCTGTAATCACCATTTTTCTCATACTCCATGACACTGCTGGGCTGTAATCTGAAAAAATGATTTTATCCTGATATTGTGGATCATAGTCATCCAGCCACTGAGCAGTGGGTTCAACGTACTTAATTAAACAGGTGTTGGGGGTATGACCGGCGAAGGTAACTGCAGTTGAAGATAAAAATACCAGACCCACAATTAAATACACTCCCCATGACTTTAAAGAGTCCCTTTTAATTCTGGATTTATACCTTTCGATGAGGACGCTTAAACCCAGAAAAATAAAGTAGGCAAGGGCGGGAGCCACGGTAATGAGATATCTGTCCACCTTTACCGGTGTTACACTGTGCATTATGAAGAAGGTGAAAAACCACAAGAGGAAGAGTAAATCCATCTTCAAATTCTCCCCTACCACATCATGCAATAATTTGTAGATCAAAAGACAGATAGAAAGGACAATAATATCAGTCATCAGATAAGGTGCTCCAGAAAAGCTGAAAAACCCAGCAAACACTAAAATTCCCAGTAATATTACCTGGACAATGCACCATTTAGACACACCAGCCATTGCTTTTTGCTTCTTTTTTAAAATGGTGTAAACATATATTCCAAGACCACACAAAACGAATATGGTAATTATGTAGGCTAAAACTGATGCAAACCCTTGGCCAGGGCTTAATATTTGATAGTAACTTCCTTTAACCGGTCCAACAGCAATGTAGTTCAGTAAGTTATGCAAGTAGTACATGTTATCCGGGTTGTAGGCTGCATCTCCCACACCGAAGGATTTCCCAAATAATAAGGGATTAATGATTAGGAAAACCAAACAGCTAAAATAACTGATTTTAAGGTAAGCATAGATTAAAACGGGTGTTAAAATTCCTAAAGGAATAATAATCTGTTTTAAATGTTTTTTGACGTTCTGGAGGAAATGGGTACCTACAATGAAATAAAAGAAAAGTGGGATTATTAAAAGGGCAGTGGTGTATCTGGTGAGAATGGCCACTGCCAGCATGGGGATAACCAAGTATAAGTATTTTGAATCCTTTTCTACCCCTCTGACCATGAAATATATGGTCCAGATCGAGAATGAAATTGCAGGCACATCAATGGAACCACTGGCTGCCCATGAAAATACCAGGGGGAGTGAAATGTAGATTAAACATGCAGTGAAGCTTTGTATTTTATTAAAACGCTCATTTAATAGCAAGTATAATCCTATCACTCCGAAAATGAATATAATCGCGTTTATCATGATTATAACACTACTGGACACGAATCCTACCCGGAAAATCAGAGAAGTTAAAAAGGGCATGAGTGGTGGCACTGCAGTCATGTTGGTGCTTCCAGCTACCAGGCCGGAGTAGTGCAGGGCCACATTCAGGTAGGTGAAAACATCGAAGTAATTCACCCCTATCATAATCTGCACTGCAGATAGAAAAATAGCAACAATGGTGGTGATTATGATTAGAATACACAGGGGATCTTTTACTTTTTCCGGCAGTCTAATTGAACCCTGATTTGAATCTGTAATAATCATCACCTGAATTAAAAATAGAAATTTCTTGTGTCATTGGATCTAAAGAAATATGAATATTGGAAGAAACATTACACTGATTTTTTTGTATCAATTTTGAGTTTATAATCCCTTCTTTCGACTCCGGTCAGATGTATATATGATTAATATGTTCAATTTATTTTTTAATGGCTATAAGATTCTCCCAGTCATCAAAAACCACGTCCAATCCACACATACTGGGAACATAATTTGCTGCCTTGGCAGAATTAACCCCTATAACTTTAAAATCCATATCTTCTATAGGTGCCACCACCATGCAAGTGTCACAGACCACCCGCCCACCAGCTTTCTCTATGATTTTGGTGTAACCCATTCTATCTGAGGCAGCTTTAACTGAGATGGATGTGCACACCCATAACTGGTTGGCCAGTTTTTTCCCATCTAATTTAAGAGCAACTTCTTTTATCTCCTCTAATGCTGCATGAGGACACCCTAAACATACCAGGTCTGGATTTTGGGAGGTAGAGAGTTTTTCCCGGGTGTTATCCAGATCCTCCCGGGTTACAGATAGTTTCACCAGATTCTCAGCATGTTCTAAAGCACTCAGGTATTCGGGGGTGGTGTTCTCCATATGGTAAAGGGCCACAGCTCCTGAAGATGCCAATGCCGCACCCAGGGCTTTCAACTGATTAACTTGTGGCTTTATTTGTTGTTTATCCAAAAGTTTAAAGTAGGGTACACCATTTCCAACAGTTTTCCCCACCAGATATCCCAGTGCACCGTAATCAGATCCTGTAAGTGGAGTTTCAACTTCAACCAGTAAATTAGGGACTCTACCCTGGTCCAAGTGATAGCCGTAGTTGGGCGTTCTTCCACATATTGCAGCTGATAAAGCTCCAGGACCGCCTTCCCTGTTTGTACGGGCTCCTAGAACTGAATTAGCATAACAAACTGCTGATGACTCTGACCAGGCAATATGACTACCCAGGGGGGGTACATTACCAACCAGGTAAGGGGTGCAAGTGCAGGTGGTGCTGATTCCCATCTTACGGTAGGCTTCCACAATGAGCAACTGTTTTTTGGTGAATTCAGGAGGAAAACCAAGGTCTTTCCAATGGTCCAGATCCACCCCTGCAGGGTTGAGGGTGCTGGGTACTTTTACCTGGGCTCCTTCACTGGCCAGTTCTTCCAGATATTCCAAACCAGCATCGCCAATGGTTTTATAGGAAACTCCAGATATCTGGGCGGAGACTATCTCCACCATACCATCTGCTCCGTAGATATCTCCCAGAGCAACCAGGATTTCCATGGATTTCTCCACAGCAGGCCCGTATTCGCCTGCGTACATTTTTTCCTCTTCTCGGGTAAGATACATAGAAAATGCCTCAGTTTAACTATTCTTAATTGGAGAGAATGTTCCCCTGAACATCTCAATCCCAGGGAAATATCTCAATTAATTTAATCCTAATTCACCTGATTATAGCTTTTCGTTGGTTTTCCAGGTTAAATATGTATCCCAGTTTTAACTAACTTGTGTACTTATAATATCATTTACCAAGTTTTTGAAGTTTTCCAGTTCCTTGTAGGGTACCACTGCACCTGCAGCAATATTATGCCCACCACCAGCACCGTTAAAGCTTTTAGCTGCCTGTTCAAGTGCAAAACCCAGGTTAACTCCTCGTTGTGTCATTTCAAGGGTTGTGCGACCAGAAATTTTAACCTGATTGTGCATGCGGGATATGGTTATAACCGGTTTCTGGGAGTTTAAAATCTCAAGATCAATACCTAAAGATGCTAAAGTCCCCATGATCTTTTTATTTTCCTTATCTTCAGTGTAAAGATACTGTACATATTCCATTTCTTGGGAACCCTCTCTCCGGATCCAGCTTACACCTCTAATCAGAGATTCGCGGTATTTACTTAAAAATTCCACGCCTTCGGTTATGGCAGATTCCCTTTCACCCAGGCAGATGCTTAATCCCACAGCGTAGTTCTTGTTCTTACCACATGCATCCAGAATCAGAGCGTAATCCTCTAAATTTCGCAGTGCCGGATCTTCTTGAGGCATGCTGTACACTGTGCCGAATATTTTTGGATTCAGTTTCATCAAGTGTTCGGTGAGAAAGTCTTTCTCCTCATTAGCCAGATCTGTGAATTTAATACCGTATGATATACCAATCTTTTCCAGGAAAGCCTGGCTTCCCTCGGGATTTCCGGAGATTCCAGGGATTGCTGGTTGGAATGTGTGGGCCAGAGCTTTATTCAGGGGGTCATCTTTGGAGGATATTTTCAGATCTTCGTGTTCTTCAACCACACCGGCGTCAGTGGCCTCGGAAAGTATGGTCTTATTCACACCAGTAAAACCATCAGCGTACTGCATATCTCCAAAGGCACCTACCAGGGCCAGTCCGGATAGTTCAACTTTTTCAAGGGGTTTTACAGTGAGATAAGTCACTCCAGATGCACTAACATCCCGGGTTCCGTCCAGTCCGAATAAATGGGGGTTCACGTGCACCAGGGTTTCCACATCATCTCCAGTGCTGTCCATGGTCTGGTGGTGGTCGGCGATTACAGCCTGGCCATTAAGCCGGCCAATCCGATTTACGTAACCACTTCCCATGTCACAGAAAAAGAAAAGTTTGTATTTCTCCCTGGAAAGTCGATCCAGGGTTTCCTCATTAAGGCGGGGGACCATGGTAACATGGAACTTCCCACCTTCCTGGGAGATGGCGTTGCAGATAACACCTGCAGCGGATATGCCATCAGCATCATTGTGGGAGATAACTCTCACCACATGATCCTTATCTAAATGCTCCTTCAGGAGTTTAGAAGCTTCTTCAGCCCTATTTAACAAGTAGTGCTGCTTTTTTGGGGTCATATCTCCATCCTTCAGGGAGCACTCCTTCCTTGGTATAGTACTTCACCAGTCTCCTGATCCTTGATTCCACCAGTTGCAGACCTCTTTTGGTGTGCAAGTCCTTTGGATTTTCCTGGAGATGGTCCCGGATGTTCACTGCCTTACGGATGAGGTTCATTAGGTCCTCAGGGTATTCTTCTCCCTGGCCGTGGTTTTCCAGGATCTTGGTTATCTTCATATCAGTTACGCTTTTAACATCTGGAATTCCGTACTGATCTCGTAGTATAACTCCAATGACACTGGTTGATTTTCCTTCTTTTCTAAGTTTCAGTATGATCTCTTCAATTTCTTCGGTTGAATATTCAACCCAATCAGGCTTTGCTGCCATCAAATCACCTCTTATAATTCTCAATATTTTAATCTAAAAACTTTAACAGACTCATTGTTCTAATATAACTATATTTATCATGTTATATTGAGTTTAGCTCTTAATTATTCCCTGTTCAGCAGATCCTTATACCAATGGGCAAAATTTTCCAGTGACCGGCGGCGATGGGAGAATTCATTCTTCTCATCCCTTGTAAGTTCACCAAAGGTCTGATGGTATCCTTCTGGTATGAAAAGCGGATCGTAGGCGAAACCACACTTTCCTTTTTCCTGATGTGCTATTTGTCCCCCGACTACACCTAAAAAAGTCTCGGGCTCGGTTTTGGGTGTTGCAAACCCAATTACCGACCTGAACTCGGCGTAACGGTCCTCGACATTATTCATCAGTTTTAAAATGCCTTGATTGCCCAGGGTATCCTGTACATATGACGAATAAGTACCTGGAAACCATTTAAGAGCCTTTATAAACAGCCCTGCATCTTCAACGATAATTGGCCTTCCCAGCCGCCTGGCAGCATCTTTAGCGCCAAAGCAAGCCACATCAGCCAGTTCTCCCTGAATTTCAGGGTATCCCAAGTCTATATGTTCCACCTGGATATTGAACTGGTGGAAGATTCCTTGAGCTTCTTTTACTTTGTGTTGGTTACCGGTTATAAATGTTATGTATAAAGGATCTTCATTCTTGCTCATATGATTCCACCAAATAATTGCAAAAATCATTATTTATAAACACATCTTAATGGTTTTTATGAATGTATAAATTTTACCACAAGCCAGGTGCTATTGATAATACAGATGCATTTATATACTTCTTAATGCCTCTAAAAGATTGTCAGAATGATATTTTGACTTAAGAACTGATCTAAGACTTGTATAACTTGGGGATAAATATATAAAAAGGCATTGTAATTTTTAATTTTTATTTAATATGGCACCAAATTCCGGTAAAACAATTTCTAAATAGTTTTAAGTTCTAACAATTAAACCAAGGAATCATTTCATCATAGTCTATTAAAAGTATGCCCATTAGTAATAAAATTAAAGGAATGAATATTATACAGTCCCATCAAGGATTCTGATGAGATAGTTTAATGATTGAGCTGATATATCAAGTTATTTCATGCAAATAAAGAATTTATAAAAATCTAGAGGTGAAAAAAACATGGTAAACACCGTTAAAAATTCGAATAATGAGAAAAAAATTTTTAAACCCAATTACATGCTGGTGGAAGAGGCCCATGTGAAGAACTGGGAGGCAGAAATAGAGAAGGGGAAAGATCTGGAGAAATACTGGGGGGAAAAGGCAGAACAATTTGAATGGTTCCAGAAATGGGATAAAGTCCTGGATGAAAGCAAGAAACCCTTCTATAAATGGTTTACCAACGGAAAAATAAATCTGGCCTACAATGCAGTTGACCGATGGATACACACTGATAAAAGGAACCAGGTGGCTATTTTATATGCCAATGAGAGGGGTGATGAGAGAAAACTCACCTACTACGAGCTTTACCGTGAAGTGAATAAAATGGCCAATGCCCTTAAGAATTTAGGCATACATAAGGGTGACACAGTTTCCATGTATCTGCCTATGTGTCCTGAATTACTGGTCTCCATACTGGCCTGTAACAAAATAGGGGCGATTCACAGTGTGGTGTACTCGGGATTGAGTGTAGGTGCATTTGTGGAGCGTATGAACGATGCAGAGGCTAAAGTTCTCATTACTGCTGATGGTACCTATCGTAGAGGGAAAATAATTGACCTTAAAAAAATCGTTGACGAAGCCATGCTTAAATGCCACACCATTGAAACCACAGTAGTGGTGAAACACACTGGAAACCCCATACACATGTCTGAATTAAGTGGTAAGGAAATATTCTACGAAACACTCCTTGAAGGTGAGCCTGATGAATGTCCTGTTGAGGAGATGGACTCTGAAGATCCCCTGTTCATACTTTACACCTCAGGAAGTACAGGGAAGCCCAAAGCAGTTCTCCACACCACCGCTGGCTACATGGTGGGAGTGGCCACCACTTTAAAAACAGTGTTTGACATTCACCACGGTGACTTGTGGTGGTGTACCGGGGACATAGGCTGGATCACCGGCCACAGCTACCTTCTCTACGGACCCTTGCTTCTGGGTACAACCACTCTGGTATATGAAGGAGCACCAGACTATCCTGACCCAGGGATATGGTGGAAAATCGTGGAAAAATACGGGGTAACCAAGCTATACACATCACCCACCGCGGTAAGACACCTCATGCGGTACGGTAGTAAATATCCAACTTTTTATAATCTTTCTTCTTTGAAGATACTGGGTAGTGTGGGTGAGCCAATGAATCCTGCGGCCTGGATGTGGCTCTATAAAAATATTGGGAATGAGAAAACACCTATAATGGATACCTGGTGGCAGACTGAGACTGGAATGCACATGATTGCACCTCTACCTATTTCTCCGTTAAAACCAGGGACACCCACCCTTCCCTTGCCTGGGGTGGATATTGATGTGGTGGATGAAAATGGTAACCCGGTTCCAGTGGGTGAAGACGGATACCTGGTGATCAATAAACCATGGCCAGCCATGTTCAGAACCCTGTACCAGGATGAAGAACGATATATCAATGTTTACTGGAAAGACTTACCTGGTGGGGTTTATCGGGCAGGAGACATGGCTCGGAAGGATGAAGATGGATATATCTGGATTCAGGGCCGTTCTGATGATGTACTGAAGATCGCCGGTCACCGGGTGGGAACCTCTGAGGTGGAAGCAGCATTCTCCTCCCATCCTGCAGTAGCTGAAGCAGCAGTCATTGGGAAATCAGATCCAGTTAAAGGACAGGTTATAAAAGCCTTTATAATACTGAAAGAGGGCTATCAGTTAACCACAAATCTTATTGGGGAACTGCAGAAACACGTGCGTTATGAACTGGGACCCGTGGCTGTACTGGGTGACATAAAACAAGTTGAAAAGTTACCCAAAACCAGGAGTGGTAAGATCATGCGCAGGGTGCTCCGTGCCCAGGAAGAGGGGAAAGACTTGGGAGATCTGTCTACATTAGAGGAATGATTCTCCTTAATAGGGTTTTATGAAAAATTAAAATGAAATGTCTTCATATATAAATGAGTGAAAGTAAAAAGGCAAGTATTAGACGTAATATTCAATATATTTAATACTTCCCCCTTTTTTTATATTTTTACTTGTTAGAGATTAGGGAGTGTGAAGTTGGTATTATAATAAACTCCAATCATTAATTCTGAAAATTTAAAATAATTAAAATAAAGAATGGTAATTTAAGTTCTACTTTGCTGGAATTATATCTTAATTACTTTGTATATTTTTCGCATTAATTAACCATTATTCTTATATTTTCGTCATTGAGCACCTTTTTATAAGCTTCTGCTTCGATTATAGTTTTTAATTTCGACAATGAAATTTGTATCCCCTTAGATTCAAGGTCCAATACTATTTTTTTAATGTCCTCATATTCTGCTTTTAAGGATATGATTTGATCTTTATCATTTTTTAGATATTTAACCTGTACATCAACTTCAATTTGGTTATTTTTTGTTTCAACTGTTACTTTTCGGCTAATTATTTCGAAAGGGAGTATTATATGATCAGTATTAATGATTTTCATCCCTAATGTGCCTAATTCCAGTGCAAGTGATGCTGAAACGTTTTCTAAATTATCTTCGCTAACTTCAACAAAAAAAATATATTCTACACGTCCTTTTTTAGTAATTCCATTTAGGACGTGTATATTTTTAGCTCCTCTTTCCATAGTTCGTTCAATCACGTATGGTAAGCCTTCGGTGGGCAGATCGTCGACAGTAATCATCAACAGCATTTTTTACACCATGGATTAAAGTTCAGACATTATCTTAATGGCACGTTTTCCAACTTCTTCTGCTCTTGGAACTCCCCCCGGTATTGCTGATGATATGTATGCACCATCAACTGCTTTTCTCGCTATTTCACGTGGTGTTAACTCAGTGTTCATTATTGCGGCAACAGCGGCGGGTACTATGATATTAATAATGGTGTGACCACATAACTGTAGTTCCACAACAGGAACCGCTGCTAATGGGATTGCTTCGAGTATGTCCATTTTTTTATTAATAACGGCGTCTGGTATCACTTTTTGGGATAAGCCATCAAAAACAATCTTTTTTCCATCAACAGTGACTTCCACTGTTGCATCGGTGTCGAACCCACAGTATTTTTTAAGGAAATCGTTTGGTCTCCTACGACCACATCCCTGATAACTGGTAATCTTTATCTGTATATCTTTCCCCATCATTCCACTGAACAAGGCACTACAGGCAGTTTCCACGTTGTTCAACTTTTCATCGTCCAGCATGTGTACAATTTCATCCAGTTCTTTACCCTCTTTTAGTTTATCATAGGTAAATTTAGCACGTCTGGAAACAGCGTGGGCCAATCCTCCATCTGTGGCCAGTATCATTGCTTTAGTGACAGGGCCTCTTTTAACCTGTTCAGCTTTACGAGATATGGTGTTAGTAGCCACTTTGGCTAGTTCTGGTTCAATCCAAAATTTTTCTTTAATCTCTTTTATTTTCTCTGAGGCTTTTTCAAGGTCTCCACCACTACTTATAAGAACTTTCATTGCCAGTACAGCATCTGCGGTCATATGGCCTAGTGGGGGTTGTAATGGGCCGCCAGAGAAACCTGCACCTATTGCAAGAGATTCTTCGAATGAAGATAACATTTCTTCAAAGGCCATCATACCTATAACTGATGGTCCACCAATATCTTTCAGTATAACACCTAAATCTCCTACCAGGTGTGCGGTGTCATATTCTTCTCCAGTTCCCCTGATATGAAGCTTTTCAGGAAGTCCAGCTGCTTCAACTGCACCTAAACCTGCGACATAGGCACTGTTGTCCTTGAAAAATTCACCATATTTTTCCCCAATTTCGGAATCGGGATGCACAATCTCCAGTATGGCTGCAGCACCAAATATTGCAGCGGTGATTGGGCTTGGGGGCATGCCTACATTGGCATATGCTTTTAACATGCCTCTAGTTCCTGCGGCTGCCCCGTTTCTGGCGAATTCTGGGAAG
>Ga0074198_1000238_pt1 | contig 72097 bp, 78 predicted proteins | sample EPASupsiteSAE323_FD_64527 | JGI IMG/M metagenome (GOLD analysis project Ga0074198, IMG submission 64527) | Bioremediated contaminated groundwater from EPA Superfund site, New Mexico - Sample SAE3-23 | ecosystem: Environmental > Aquatic > Deep subsurface > Groundwater > Contaminated ... | reverse complement strand
ATCATTTCAGAGATATGTTGCGGGCAGCGAATGAACGAACGTTCCGGCCTGGTTGCATCATATTCGATTCATGGTATGCCAGTATCGATAACCTGAAACTGATCCGCTCTCTGAAGTGGCATTGGTGTACCCGGCTCAAATCAAATCGATTGGTAAACCCGGATGATTCGTATAACCGGAATGTTTCTGAAATCGATATTCCCCCCGAAGGGAGAGTTGTGCACTTGTGGCAATACGGTTTCATCAGGGTTTTTCGGATTGTTCACTCCGACAAAGAACCGGAATACTGGGCTACCGATATTCTTGATGCCTCGGAATCTGACAGAAAAATGTTCAAGGATCTTGGATGGAATATCGAGACGTATCATCGCGGTATTAAGCAGTGTTGCGGTATCGAGAGATGCCAAGGCCGAAAAGAAGATGTTCAACGAGGTCACATTCTGCTCTCGTTACTTGCTTTTCTTCGTCTCGAATCTCATCGTTTGAATACTGGTGTCAGCTGGTACGAGTCAAAACGCTCGATTCATCGTCCGGCTTCTTCTCTCTTTATCTTATCTCCAGCGTTCTAATCTTGTTTTTTCATAAGGTGTTATGCCAACGGTCTTTCTCCTGAACGGGATCCAACCGCGTAAGTCCTATTTTAATAAAAAATGGATTCCCGAATTTTCTTACTTCATGCGTGGAGCAGGATTCGAACCTGCGAACGCCTTCGCGACGGGACCCTAAATCCCGCTCCTTTGACCGGTCTCGGATATCCACGCTCGTGCAGGATTAATGATTTCTGAAATAAATCATTGTTGAAAATCAACAATCGGATTAATTAGAAACTAATTCCCCGTACAGCACTAATATTTTACCCGTTGTGATAAGAGTGTATCGTCGCAAAAAATGAGTCAATTATAATTCTACCCGCGTTACCACACCATGGATCTTATCTGAAGGTAATTTGTAGAATTGGACAACCGAGGGGGAGAGCCGCTTAATCGCAGCAAAGATACGCCAGATGAAGTGAGTTGTTACAATATCTTCCATACCGTAGAAAATTGTTTTTTCATCGATTTCCGCTTCTTTGAGAATAGCCCCAATATCAACGATCTCCATGTAACCCAGATAAATTTCAAAGATGGAGAGTCCGGGGGTAATTTCCCGGGTCACACCCCAGGTAACTCCGAAAGGTTGCTCGGTCCGTATAATTGAGATGATGATATTGTCATCATACAGGATATTGTTGGTGAACATGATCCGGGAAATATATTGAGGGAGTTTTCGGAAATCCCGGGCAAAAAACAACGCAGAGCCGGAAATACGGTTAAGCGAATGATAGGATTCATTGAATTTTTCAAGGAATTCATCAAGAGCAACCGGTTGTAGTTTGCTTGCCAGTTTTTTCTGGCCATATACATAGATCATGATGATACTGAATGGAATGAACGCAATGAGGAGGGATATATATCCACCATAAGGGATCTTATGCAGGGTTGCAAACAGGAAAGTAAAGTTGACCCCTACAATACCTATCGCAAGAATTGTCTTGATGATCTGCCCGCGATAGAACATAATCATGGTTATCATAATACCTGTAATTGCCATATCCCCGCTTACTGCCAACCCATATGCAAGGGTGAGGTTGTTGGAGGTCTGGAATATCGCAATGACTACAAGAACAGAGAAGAGGAGTAACCAGTTCATTACATCAATGTAAATCTGGGAGCGGAGATGAGGGGAAGTAAACTCAATTCTTAACAAGGGAAGGATACGGGTAGTAATTCCCTGATAAACAATAGAGAATATTCCCGAGATCATAGCCTGCGAAGCAATTACGGTTGCGATAATGCTCAGGATTAGGAAGGGAATATAAAGAACCTGCATCTGGCTAAAAACCATACCGAAGAGGATATTCTTTTCTCCCGGATGGGTCAAAACAAATGCTCCCTGCCCAAGATAATTGAGAGCAAGAGCAATGAAAACCAGATACCATGCATGGATAATCGGCTCGCGACCAAGATGCCCCATATCAGCATACAATGCTTCGCTTCCGGTCGCACAAAGAATTACGGATGACAGAATGAGGAATCCTTCAAGACCATGACCCAATAAATAATTAATTCCAAAAAAAGGATTGATAGCAAGAATCACAGAGGGTGCATTAAAAAGAGCCATGACACCAAAACCAGCAAGGGCGATAAACCAAAGAACCATAATCGGACCGAAGGTAAACGCAACCCGTTCTGTTCCCTTGGTCTGGAATGAGAAGAGGCCAATAGCAATGATCGCGGCAAGGATCATTAGAACGGTCTGGGGCGTGGATTCCATTCCCGGGATAAGGAGGATGCCTTCTACTGCCGAAAGGATACTGATCGCCGGAGTAATAACCCCGTCTCCAATGAATAAGGAAATGCCAACGATCGCAAGCAAGGATACAAATGCCACCTTATTACCGGATTTAAGGAGCGTCAACAGAGTTTCCTTTAAAACGATTGTACCTCCTTCACCTTTTTTCCCAATGTGCATAGCAAGATACGTGTATTCCACGGTGACAAGGATTATCAGGGTCCAGATGATAAGGGACAGGATCCCCATGACGTTATCCGGTGTCGGAGGAATGAGAAGAAAAATTGCAGTGAGGGCATAAATCGGGCTGGTTCCGATATCCCCAAATACAAGACCCATCGATTTGACAATCCCGGGCATGGCAAAAAATTTCTTGAGCATTCGTTCATTACCTGTCGTCAGAAATAAGGGATAATGATTTCTCTTTAAACTCTGAACATCTGAAATTCATTATTTTTTATCAACATTATGTTTTCCCGGGAAAAAAGCCGAATTGATCTCTTTTTCTTTGATGTACATACGGTAGCTTGTGATAAGAATAACAATAATAACAGGACCCAGCACAAAACCCGCCAGACCCATGGTGAGCAGTCCGCCGATGATACCGATAAACATAATAATCGGATTGATTTTAACCCGCCGGCCAACCAGAACCGGGCGGATATAAATTTCAGGGACACAGGATACAACAAGATAACCCAGGACAAACAGGATTATTACACCCATGACATCGCCAAGGGATAAGGCATAGGCCCCGATGAGAATGAAAGCGACAGAGGAACCAAGAATCGGGATGAGTTCACAGAACGCTGCGAGAAATGAATAAAACAGGATATGGCCATAACCAAGCAGATAAAAAACCGGGATTGCCATAAAGAACGTCAGCACAGCAATCAGGATCTGAACCACATAGATTGCATACAAAGTATCCACGGTCACATCAGAATATCGGTGAATTGCACGGGATATCCCGTTTGGAGCGTGATTGAGGATTTTTCTTTTAAGATCATGTCCCTGGAAAAGCAGAACGAATATGGTAAAGAAGAAAACAAAAAGTTTGAAGGCAATGAGGGGCAGATGTGCAAGAATTGTTTTCTGATAATTAACAAAAAGGGCGGTTCCTTCAGACAAGCTGTTTGCCAGACTCTCCTTGCTTAAGGGGACACCATAGGTCATGGGATCGGTTGTCGGAGTGTTCAGCCACACACCAATCGCATTAAACATATCCAGAAGAGTTGAAGTATTTGCAGATAGGATGAGGAGGGTACATCCCGCGACAAACGCCAGGATGACAAAGATGAAGATCGTGATAAGCCCGGCAGAAATTAAGGGTCGGGTGTATCGGCTCAAACGATCATGAAGTGGCATAAGAACGATTGCAAGAGAGGCACCCAACAGAATCATATCCATAACGGACCAGAACACAACTATTGCAATGACAGCCGCAATACCCAGAATAATGAGCGGGAACTGGTCAGATCGGAATATGTTCATGATCAGATAGGTATTGGGCCGGGTCAAATTTGAATGAATAGGTTTGCAGTGGCAAAAATGAACGAAAACGATACCCATAACAATATTAACTGCCCAATCAGTTTGGTTATCAGATGAAGCGCATCGAGCATATCGCCATGATCGCGCACGATATGGGACTCATCTTCGAGTTCCTTGGTATCGTGTCCCTGGTGCCGTTTCTTGTGCTCATCATATTCGGGGAATGGGATATGATCGTTCCCCTTGCATCTGCTCCACTAACGTTTATTGTTCTTGGATTTTTTATTTCTCATATCCCCTACCAGGATATCGAACCCTCGACATCGGTTACCCTTGTTGCCATGGCCTTTTCCTGGCTGGCAATTGCTATTATCGGAGCTCTTCCATTCGTTATTGGCCTCCATATGACCTACACGGACAGTATTTTCGAAGCCATGTCAGGCTGGACGGGGACCGGGTTTTCGATGATACAATCGATTGATTCAACACCAAAAACGCTGCTCTTCTGGCGCTCTTTCAGTCAATGGATCGGGGGGATCGGGATTATTGCATTTGGAATATCCCTGCGAAGAAAAACCCGGGTCTCTCTTTTCAGACTCTATCGTGAAGAAGGTCGTGAAGAAGAACTTGTACCAAGTGTTGTATCCACAAGCCGGAGGATGTGGATGATCTATATTGTCCTGACTTTTGCATTTACCGGCCTGATTATGCTTGTGGGAATTCCCCTCTGGGATGCACTTAATCTTGTTATGGTGGCTATTGCAACCGGGGGATTTACGGTTCACACGGGAGGACTTGCATATTATGACAATGTTCTGCTTGAAGGATTGCTTATTCCGGTGATGCTTGCCGGAGCGGTTCCGTTCAAAATCTTTTTCTTCATCTATAATGGAAAAGTACGCGAGATGTTCCGGGATAAAATATTCCGTGCGCTCATTCTGGTCGCAATTATTGGTTCCTTGATTACATCCCTCGATTTGTATCTTTTTGGTACTCTTCCCCTGGATTCCGCATTCCGGGAAGGAGTATTTACCGCAATTTCTGGGCTCTGTACCTGTGGCCTCCAGAATTCAAATCCTCATTACTGGACAACAATCCCCCTTGCGGTTGTCACGCTCATGATGTTTATCGGAGGGGCTATGGGTAGTGCTGCCGGGGGTGTAAAGATCAACCGGGTTCTGCTTGCCTTTGCCGGTGTAAAATGGTGGTTCCGCCGTTTTTTTGTCAGCAGCAGGGTACTTGTCCCGTTCCGTTTCGGAGGTCGTACGCTTTCCCCGGAAACATCGGATCCGGCAATTTCCAAGAATATGCTGGTCATCGTCATCTATGCACTGACAATCTTTATTGCCACAGTTATCTGTCTGCATTTATACATCACATTCTTCCCTCTCGATCAAGTTGTTTTTGATATGGTTTCAGCGCTAAGTAATGTCGGATTATCAGTAGGATTCATTTCCCCGGCAAGCCCGTTTATCATAAAATGGGTATTCATAGTCCTGATGTGGTTAGGCAGGCTTGAAATTGTCCCGGTCATAATCATTGCAATGGGAATCGCCAAAGGAATTGAGGATGATTTGGCAAACCAGGAATTTCAGACACCTATTGCAATCGAAGACAAACGTCTTTGATTTCTGGTATTTCAGATCAGGGCTATTTGTTTTTGGTAACAGATATCAGAGACATTACTGGATTTTTTCCCAACCTCATTCTTAATCAGGGTTCAATACCAATAGTAGTGGAATAACGGTGATAAATGGCAGATATAAGAATTGTCGGAACGGCCCATGTCTCACGACAGAGTGTTGATGAGGTGCGTGCAGCAATTGAGGATTATAAACCGGATGTTGTGGCAATAGAGCTTGATCCATCCCGGTTTAATGCACTTAAAAAACAGGCTCGCGATCCGACAGTTGACGATGTTCTTGAGGTTCGGAATTTCAATTCCCTTTTAGTCCAGTGGCTGCTTGCCTACCTCCAGCGACGGATCGGATTCGATGTAGGCGTCGAGCCGGGTGCCGAAATGAAAGCGGCAATTGAGGCAGCAGAGAGCCATAATATCCCGATTGCCCTTGTTGACAGAGATATCCGGCTGACCCTGCTCCGGTTCTGGAGTTCACTTGGAATTCTGGAGAAGATCAAGATGATCTGGGCACTCATCATCTCAATCGCCGAGGTTGATAATGGTCAGGAGATTGATATCGAATCATTAAAAGAACAGAATGTTATCGATGTCGTCATGACGGAGTTCAGGAAATTTTCCCCGAATGGAGCACGGGCGCTTATTGACGAGAGAGATGCATTTATTGCCCATCAGCTGGTTCTTCTGAAAGCACAAAGACCGGAGGGGCGGATTCTTGCAGTTGTCGGTGCCGGTCATCGTCAGGGAATTACCCAATATATCGATAATCCCCAAACCCTCCCCCCCTTTGATTCACTCACCCGGGAACCGCGTTCATTCCCCTGGGGAAAAATATTCGGATTTATGGTGACGGGACTTTTTATTTTCTTACTTGCTGCACTGGCATTCTCCGGAGTGGGTTGGAATGTCCTGCTCTATGCATTCCTCTTCTGGGTAATCATCCACGGAATACTCTCAGGTTTTTTTACACTCCTTGCCGGGGGACACCCGTATTCAGCACTGACGAGTTTTTGTGTTGCATGGATGACTGCTCTCAATCCCATGGTTGCTGCCGGATGGTTTGCGGCATATGTCGAAGCAAGAGTACGTAAACCACCTCTTGCGGATTTCCGGAAAATCTATGAATCGGAATCACTTTCTGATATGGCCCGGGTACCACTTTTCCGGGTAGTTCTGGTTGCAGCTATGTCCAATCTCGGAAGCATAATAGGTACAATCCTTTATTTTATCTTCATATTTCCAGTACTCGGAATCGATCCTGGAGTTGTGATTTCAACCGGGGTTACCAATATGTGGCTTTGGATTTCCGGGATTTAATCCTCAAATATTTCAACAAAAATAATTGGGAAAAACCAGAACCGACGGGTTTTCCCACCCGGGAAAAATGGATATTCCAGGATTATTACTTACAAACCTGAGTTGTCTAAAGGCAGCAGTAAATTTTTTTGCCAGCAAAACCAACTCACACCTTAAGGCAATATAATGAAAGTTGCAGCAATACAGCATGTACCAAGTGAGCCGCTTGGGTATTTTGAGAAGTTTTTCCTTGAAAATCAAATTCCCTATGAATACATCCGACTTTACAAAACTAACGAAGTACCGAGACTTGACGCAACCCACTATATATTCTTGGGAGGCCCGATGAGTGTCAATGATCAGCAGGAATTTCCATTCCTGAAGCAGGAAAAGGATCTCATAAAAAAAGCAATAAAAGAGAAAAAAAAGATTCTCGGTATCTGTCTTGGTGCACAACTGATCGCTGCATCCGGGGGGGCAATGGTCTATAGGTATATTCAGGAAACCGGATGGCAGACAATTGATCGTTTACCCGCAGCAAAAGACGAATCCGTATTTTCGAAGTTTCCGAATAACTTTTTGGTATTCCAGTTACATGGGGAAACGTTTAACATTCCTTTTGGGGGCCGGTTGCTCTGTTCCGGAAAGATTGTAAAAAATCAGGCATTTTCCTATAAAACGGCACTTGGCCTGCAATTTCATCTGGAACTAACTCAGGATATAATTCATGAATTGTGTCACGGAATGAAACGCCATCAGAGGGAAAAAATTGAACGAAATACTCCCCACCATATTGCAAACAGTAATAACCTGTGCCGGATAGTTGCAGAAGGGTTTATTCTGTAATATACTTACAAATTCGAAGGGATTTCTGCAAGGGGATCAAGAAGAACTTCATGGGGTAATCCGGCTAGAGCTACAGCCCCGAGAGCCCCGATTATTCCATTTCCACCTTCCAGTTGAACTCCATATCTTTGTGCGATCATTTGTGCATCTTCACGAATCAGAATCCGGTTTCTTGTATCGTTACCATAGACTCGCAAGCCTCTGGGTACACACAATCCGGTTCGTACCGCTATTCCCCAATTGGGAGAAAATGTTTCATCCGCAATGAAGCGTTGAACCGTTTCGAGAATTGAATTAATTGAGCCTGGTGGAGCAGCAAGTTCAATGTAACTCGCCGAGTTCCCGGCCGTTTTTTCAACAACATCCGGATTGAGCATGACAACATGATGACTGATGGGAAGGGCACCTTCGATACGACTGATGTGGTTTAACAAAGCGAATGCAAGAGCAAAAGTTGCACCACCATCTTTCGAATCGGTATCATCGATCCCAATGGTAACATGAGACAATGCCCTTGTCACAATTTTTCCTTTGACAACCCGGCCTTCCAGATGGGGTTCGACACGGATGACACCCTCTGCTCGTGCCATCATATCGGTAAGTGAATATGCGGGCCCTCCAATGCACTGTATGTGCTGGATAATGGTATCTCCAACTATTTCGACACCACAAACCCCCACAGCTGAAAGGGGTGCAAGACCAACAGGGGTTTTTTTCATTCCGATAAGAGCATATTCCCTTAAAAGGGTCCCATCCCGTTCAGCGCGGGTTATGACACCTCCCGCCAGGGTATGATGAAAGCCGCAGAATGCAGCGCATGCCCCACTCATACAATCATGAAAAATGCCCACCTGATTTCCATCGACAGTCGTGAAAATCCGTTTGCAGGTACTTGATGGCAGGGCACTTATTGCCGCATAGCGGGCAGGAGTTCTTCCCCGTTTCTCTTCCCGCTGGAACACACAGCCTTCAAAAAGGAGGCGATTAATCCAGTCCTGTGCAGTACTTCGTGGGATACACGCGGTGTGCTGGACATCAGTAACGGTAAAAAAACCCTTGTCCTTGGTACATTGCCGCATCAGGCGAAGATATTCCCGCCGGTGCTCAAGAACGCTGGACATAGTGATTTTTAATGTAGAGCAGATCCCCGATGATTGCACTTGCAGTCTCGATTGAGCCGGCACCCCGTCCAATCAGCGTAATGTCCTTTGCCATATCAGTCTCCAGAGTGAGGGCGTTCAGAGTTCCATCAACAACAAGGGGATGATCTTTTTCTATGATTCTGGGAGATACCCGCAGAATACGCTTCCGGGGGATTGCTTCTGCGATCAGTCTTATTGTACAATTTTCATCTTCAGCCAGTCTGAGGGCTTCAGGGGTCAGAAGATCAATACCGGTCCGGTCAACATCTGACAGCGAAACACCATCACCCCAGATTGTGTTTGCGAGGATAACCAGTTTTATCGCCGCATCGATTCCCTGAACATCATAGGTAGGATCCGCCTCTGCATACCCCATCTCGCGGGCCTCCATAAGTGCCTGTTCGTAAGTGAGTCCTTCAGCAGCCATACGGGTGAGGATAAAATTACAGGTTCCATTCAGAACACCATAAACTGCAAGAATGTCGTTGCCGGCAAGACCCTGTTCGAGAGTATGCATAATTGGTATCGCACCGGCAACTGTTGCTTCATACCGAAATGAAACACCGTTCTTTTGGGCAAGAGTGAATAATTCTTTATAGGCAAGAGCAACAGGTCCCTTGTTTGACGTAACAACATGTTTCTTACGGGAAAGGGCAGTCCGTATATATCCTATTGCCGGTTCGCCGGAATCTGCATTTGTTGGAGATACTTCGATAAGGACATCATAGTCCCCTTTACGTACAATATCCTCAGAAGATATATTCCGGTCTCCACAATAACCATGATTTTTTTTGGTATCCAGAACCTTGAGAATATCAAGACCCATGGAATCCATGATCCCGCTTTTTGAATCAGCAATGCCGGTTATTGAAATACCGAGATCTTTTTTTGCAAGTATCCCGGCAACACCCTTACCTACGGAGCCTAATCCAATGAGTGCCGCTTTCATTCTGCAATCGCCTCCAAAGGTTCGATCATCAGCAGGGATTTTTCTCGTGCAACACGACGGAGGATCACAAGCGCTGATTCCATATCCCCTTTACTTGCGGCCTTTATTGTAATTCGTGACGACGATCGTTCATTTACCGCTGGCATGCTCATTGAAAGTTCACATACTTCCGCAAAACCTGTTGAGTCAATCTGGTCAACAGTGTCAGAAAGGCCGGTGTGCATGAGATGCCCGATCATAATGACAGTTCGTTTGTAAAGAAGCCGTTCCTCCCCGATTCGCTGGATATGAACACCCTGTTTTTTCAAGAGCGCTACAAGGGTTTCGAGCCGGCCTTCCGGGAGTTCGAGCACTATCTGTACATCCAGGTTATCATGGTCAGGATCAGGATCATGCTGGTGAATGACCGCAATAATATTTCCCCCGACATCGGATATCGGTTTTAATGCTGCAACCAGCTGACCCGGTGAATCCTTCATCTCAAGTTTCATAGAGACCTGCACGAGACCACCTTCCAAGTAGTAGATCGGCTTTCAAGATAAGTCTTTTATTTTAGATGCGACCTTTTGCTACGGTTCTTCGTAACAGGAATTTGTTTTTCGATAAATGATTTTGTTTATATTACATATTATCGTGATATCGTACGTCGGCATTAGGTTTTTAAAACCAGATACGATCATTAAATCAGAGTTTCCGTAGTTTTTTATCAACTTTTTCAAAAAAATTCCTTTTAATATCAACAAAGAGAGCCGGCTTTTCTGATTTCCGGACTTCAAGTGATGTTGTCGTACCCAGCTCAATAGTCTGCTGCCCATCAATGACAAGATTTGCAGGCTTGTCACTTTCCAGCCGAATCGTAAGTTCACGGTTACTGCTGATAAGGTGAGGCCGCGAGGAAAGAAGGTAGGGGGCCAGAGGTACAAGCAGAAATGCATGAAGCCGGGGATCAACAATCGGACCCCCCGCGCTCATGGCATAAGCTGTTGAGCCGGTCGGAGTACTGATCAACAAACCATCGGCACGGAACTGCTCTGCGATCATTCCATCAACAATAATAGAAAACCGCAACATTTTTGCAGGTCTTGTGGTTACAATAAGCGCTTCATTAAGCGAGTCCCCGCATGAAACACCATCTTTTATGAGGGTTATCCGCATCCTTTCTTCAATCGGAAAACCTGATGAGAGGGTTTTGATGAATGCAAATGCATCTTCTGGTTCCAGATCGGCAAGAAACCCAACTTCACCCCAATTAATTCCGAGAACAGGGATTGGATCCCGCATCTGATGGATGGTGCGGAGAATTGTACCATCACCACCAACAACAATTGCAATATCGGCTCCAGACCCGGACATATTCAATCCATCAAGGCCGAGAACGGATGCAGTATCCCGTTCAAGCACGACATCCATTCCATCATTTGTCAGGATCTGAAAGATCTCGCGGGAAAATTTTACTGCATCAGGATTATCAATCCGGGAAACAAGCATCACTTTCATCGGAATCACCGCAGGTATTCAATCACCTTGTGTTGTAATACACCGTTGGTCGCAATAACACAACGCCCAATGGTTACTTCTTCAGGAAACTGGATCATCATACCATTGAGATCAGTCACTTTGCCACCGGCTTCAGTACAGACAAGCATTCCGGCAACCGCATCGGTGACCCTCAGGGTTCCCCGCAGATCAATAAATCCATCAATTCTCCCACAACCCACATAACAAAGTTCAAGCGCAGACGCGCCAAGGAGACGCCACCTGCGAATCTTCTGGCCGAGTTGCATGACCCGGGTTGGATCAAATTTCCTGCCGTAAACACTCATCGCGCAAGAATCCAGATGGGACACGCTGGATACTCGTATCGGTTTACCATCGCATTGGGAAAATTTTCCTTTTATTGCCGTAAATGTTTCCCCGCTTGCCAGATTCCGGACATACGCCTGTTGAATCTCCCCATTTACGGCATAAGCGAGAGAGAGCGCAAAAAACGGAATTCCTGCGACAGCATTGAATGTCCCATCAACCGGATCAAGAAAAATGGTTCCTTCTCCATCAAATGCAACTTTACCAGCTTCTTCACTGACAAGAAGAGAACAGAGAGAATTTTCTTTCAGGTACTCAAGAATACAATCTTCTGCAACTTGATCTATTTTTTTCGTTGGTGTGAGATCCGCTCCCATCCGGATGACTTCACCACCATATGTTGTGCCAACGAGAGGACGGATGCTTTCCTCAACAAGCTTGGCCATCTCATTACATGCTGACAGAAATTCCATAGGATCCGCACATCCGCCTTTTCAACGCTGTATTTATGTAATGCAACAGAGATAAATTACTACCGCGTTTACGATTAGTGGTATCACAGATGGAGTGAATTATGAAAGAACAGACTGAAATTGGAAAGATTAAGGAAGGAAGATATATTGTCATCGAAGATGAACCGTGCAGAGTGCTGAGTATTGCTACCTCAAAACCCGGAAAACATGGTGCAGCAAAAGCACGAATTGATGCAATGGGGCTTTTTGATGGAGTCAAGCGGTCGATCGTTCAGCCGGTTTCTGCAAAAACCTATGTCCCGGTTGTTGAACGGAAAAGCGGACAGGTGATCTCAATTGCCGGTAATGTCGCACAGCTTATGGATATGAAAGATTTTACGAACTTCGAGATTACAGTTCCAGAAGACAAGAAGGAACTCGTTGAAGTCGGCAAGGAAATATTGTATATTGAATCGATGGGTAAGAGAAAGATCGATTAATTTTTTCACTAAATCCTTATAACACATCTTTTTTGAGAATCAGGAAAAATATTGTAATCGTGTTCAATATTGGCCGATATATCTTGCCGGAACCCGAAGGTCAATTTTGTATGAATCAATATACCGGGCATTAATGATGAAGAAGTAATTTCGCTGGCCTTCGAAGAATTTTACTGTCCAGGGCCGGGGATCAATCGAACCTAAAGTCTGAGTAGGTACAATCGTTCCATACTTGGACGCCCGGGTAATTTCTGGAGTGGCTTGCGTTATACCCATCCAGAGATTTGGATCTATTCCTCCCGGAGGGGTAATAGTTTTAACAATACGGTTGGGATCTGATGCGTCCATAACCTGAATTGTGAAAACCGGAGTTACACTCGCATAAGATCCCTGAATGCCACTATAAGAAGAACCTTGCCCCAGCGTAGGAGTGATGACAATAGAGGGGGCAGTCTGCCCGGACATAGGTCCGGTTTCGGGATCGATGGTATACGTTAATTCCCAATAGGGAAATGGGACGTTAATTGTTTGAGTGGTACCACTATATTTCCCGGAAATTGTTGCAAAGGTTACCATACTTGTATTGACCTGTTGGCCAACAATACGGGTACCTTGACCCACGGTTGGAGTTGAAGATATATTATAATTGGAAGGATCCACGAAAACAATACCCTGGACTTTCTGATCCCATGTCGGGGTTGGACTGGGAGTAGGCGTGAGGGTAATCTGCATTGTTGAAGAAATATCAATGGTTTGATTTGTTGAAGTGTTATTAGAATAAATAATCACAGAGGGTTGTTCTGCAGGGTTCATTGGAAACCCGGTATTGACGGGTTGTCCCGTTGTAAGGGGTTTTATAAAAATCGCAACAATGAGGATTATACCGAGAGCCGCGACTACATACATTATATCTTTTTTATCCATGACTCGGATGAACAATTATACTTTTTTTCTAAATAAATACTTGTATCTTGAATCTAAAAATTACATCTGTAACCTAGCATAGCTTTTCAATAAAACGAATGCCAAAAAAAACAAAATACCAATATCAAAGTGTTCGGCAAAGTGAAACTTATTTATATTAATAGATCATTTTAAAAATTAAGGACATTGGCTTATGCCAAAGTCCACAAACGAAGGTGAATTCATGAATTCGATTCGAACAAATGACAATGCATTCACTGGTCTCGAAGCAGCGATTGTGCTTATCGCATTCGTTGTCGTCGCGGCAGTGTTTTCGTACGTAGTGCTCGGCGCCGGGTTCTTCACAACCCAGAAGAGCCAGGAAGTTGTCCACACCGGTGTTCAGCAGGCAAGCTCGACACTGGAGATCGCAGGTAATGTATATGGTACAGCAGCGGCAGCTGGCGGTCCAATCACAACCGTTAACTTCAGCGTTGCATTAGCGCCCGGTGGAACCTCTATTGACTTCGAAAAAGTTGTTATTACCTACAGTAATGCAACCCAGTTAGAGACACTTGCACGTCAAGATGGAGTTGGGGCCGCAACCGTAGCAGGTCAGTGGTCGGTCGCTCATGTCCAGAACAGTGCTGGTGGCGGAGATATGGTGCTCGAAAAAGGTGAACAGTTTGAGATTATGGCAATGCCCACGGGCAATATCTTTAAGAACGACCAGTTCAACCTTGAAATAAAACCCGCAATTGGTGCAACCCTTGATATCAGGCGTACTGCCCCGGCTGCAATTAATCCAGTAAATGTCCTTTACTGATCTCTCTCTTTTTTGTATTCAGCTAAGTTGCAAAATTTTTATTTCAAGGAACTGGTTAAATCTGATACGTAGTTTCTCCAAAAAAGCATCGTTTTTCCTAGAATATTTTAAACTCATCGCATTTCGCACATATTTACAGGTGAGAACATTTATTAGTACCTAATTTAATATAACCAATAGGTATCTTATGGCGGTAAATCAGTCTCAGGTCGATCATATTATCACTGCCGCATCAGAGGATGATCCGGAAGTCAAACTTCAGAATCTTGAGAGAGAAGTAGATCTGATTAAAACTTCCATTAAACGTCTCCTGATGGATATACGCGAGCGGATGAACGAACTGGAGAATCCATTTACCATCGCTGCTTCATTTGAGGGGGCACCCGGGGCAGGAGCCAATACTGAGGCTGATGAAGCAAAAAAGTCTGCTCTTGAGGCACGGGAAGCGGCACTTGATGCACGTGAATCCCAGCTTGATGCAACAAAAACGAAACTGGACGATCAAAAATCGGATCTGAAAGAAAACAAGGAAAAAAACCTCGAAACTGAAAAAATAACTGAGTCTAACGACCGAAAATTACTCGATGAGCAGATGCTTGCAGCTCTGAAAAACCAGATCATCCAGCAACAGAAGCCCGGAATTCCAGCCCCCCAGGGCCAGTCCGTATCACCACAAATATCAGAAAAACTCCGACTTCAGAAAGTATACAAACTTTTTAAATGGACGCATCAGTCCGTAAAAAAATACGGACATGACCGTCTTGAAATTATGATGGAATCGTACAAGGTAATGGGATACATCACAAAAGAATCCTGTGATGAGATAAAAGAAATCTCGCGATTGATGCCGGCAAACCTCGGTGAAGAGCATGAAGTAGGACCCGATGAATTTGTCGCTGAACTTTACTCACTCAACAGAATCCTTGCACCAAATGATACTTCTCTTGACCGGGATATGATTGAAGTTATGATGGAACAGAGACAGCAGGGAATCCCCGGTAAAGACAAGATTCTGGATGAACGGATCGACCTGTCAAATCTCGCTCTGCAGGAAAAAAGATCGGGATCAAAAAACAAAGAAAACGACGAAGAATGGATGAACCTTCCGGACAGGATATGATAGATGTCTGCCGAGACCTTTACAACTGCGATGTTTTTGATCACTGCGGTGATTGCAGCAGGTGTATTGATCAATGCAATATTTCCGATAGTCTACCAGATGACAGGAACTTTTTCTTCAGCTACTCATGAATCTGATCAAAGGCTCAGAACCGATTTTAAGATAATTACAACATTTGCAAGAGAAAGTGATTTTACTGCCCAAGTGTGGTTGAAGAATATTGGGACACAACGTATCGCTGTTTCTGAAATAGCTGATTCAGATGTCTTTTGCGGGGAACCCGGGGATTTTGACCGACTTTCATATACATCCGGGGCACTTGGTGATGGGAACTGGAATTATGATCTCAGTGATCTTAACAATAACCAACAATGGGATTCAGGGGAAACCTTAAAAATTACAGCAAAGACTTCAAAAATTCCGTTATCAGGTGACGTAGTCTATTTCCAGTTTGTACTCCCCAATGGCATCTGGCGTTCGAATGAGTTTACGGTGAGTTGATTTCATATGGCAGTTGCTGAAATCATTGGAGCCGCAGTCGGAACACTGTTACTCATTACCGTCGCTTATTTATTAGTAGGGAATGTTCTTGCAACATCAGAAATCGTTGTTAATGCCCAGAAAGATCTCACTTCCGTAAATGAAATCCGGCTCAGAACCGACATTACTATTGAATCTGCATCAATCTGGGATTATGGGGTTGATGATTTGAGAGTAAACTTTAGTGTAAGAAATACTGGAAATGAAATTTTATCAGATTTTGAACACACTGATGTATACACGCATTATATTGGTCAGGATGGGTACCAACACTATACCTATGACAAGGAAAATCCAGACTTTGAAGGAAAATGGGCAATTCAACGGTTTGAAAACGATTACATTCACCCAAATGAGCTTGACCCCGGGGAACTGATGTGGTGTTCGGCGAAATACACTCCGGGTAACACACCAATCATTATTCAAATATCAACAAATAACGGGGTATTTGCTTCAAAGCAGATATCCTGATCAGTAACATGGAGAATTATCATGGCAAATATTTCTGATCTGATGGGAGGGGAAGACCGGCAGATTATATCTACCGGCAATAGTGAACTGGATAAAAAAATTGCTGATGGTCTGCCTCTCGAATCACTTACACTCATTGAAGGAGAAAATGATACCGGTAAGAGTGTGCTAACCCAGCAAATCATATGGGGCGCAATGAAACAGGGATTATCCGTCGATCTTTTCACAACGGAGAGTACCAATAAGAGTTTTATCAAGCAGATGGAATCGATGAGTCTGGATATCTCGGAATATTTTGCATGGGGGTATCTCAAGGTATTTCCTCTCCACGTTGTAGGATTCGAATGGAAGAAAGAGGACATGGAGGGGATCCTTGCACACCTTATTGCGCATATCCAGCGAAGCAAATCTCAGGTCATTATTGTCGATTCACTCACATTATTCACGGAATATGCCCAGACCGATACAATAATGACATTTTTTACCAATTGCAAATCACTTGTCGATCATGGGAAAACCATTCTGGTAACCCTGCACACCTATGCATTCGAAGAGGAAACTCTTGTTCGGATCCGTTCAATCTGCGATGCCCACCTCAACATGAAAAAAGCCCTTGTCGGGGATAAGTATGTTATGGTCATGGAGGTTATCAAAGTCAGGGGTGCACGGAAAACCACCGGTAACCTTGTGAGTTTCGAAGTTCATCCAGGATACGGCATGAAGATCATTCCTATGAGTTTTGCGAGAGTTTAAAATGGGTACGCTGTCAGTTGCAGTCAATCTCCCGTTCAAACCTGAGACTGTTGATTCCGGGGTAGATTTCTACACTGACATTGAATCGAGTGCACTTTTTAAAATGCTCCCGGCAAATGCCAAAGAATACGTACGGGCAAGCCCCCATCTGCTTGAGTATCTCCATATTTTTCCGGTCAACACATACGGTATTCCTCTTTTTCTTTCGGAGCTGAAAAAAGATCTTCGGAATATGAAAAGTCCAAACCTTATCTATCCCGTTAATGAAACCACATTCGTCCACATCCTCCCGGATCCGGATGATGTGCGTAATTTTTACATCCCTATCGAACCCTCATTCCTGCACAGCGTTCATGATATGATGCCGGTTATTGAATCAAAGCTCATTGATCTCATAGACGGGCTCGAAGAAGATCCGGTAAGCGATAAGGAGCGCTCTGCCGTCATAAAAAAGATGCTTGCCAATGTTGCAGTTATCAAAGGAAAAAATGTAGATCTGGCACAATTCCAAGGTACAACCCAACAGGACGATATGAAATCCAAGGTTGTCAGATTCTTAAAAACTGATTTTACTGCGCAGAAAAAAATGAAAGATACTAAAAAGAAACACCAGGTACCCTTAACACCAGACGGAAAAGTGATCCTCACCCATGAAGAATATCGTGCCATTGAGTACCTCCTGGTCCGGGATAAAATCGATATGGGGGTTCTCAAACCATTCCTGTCTGATTCATATATTGAAGATATTTCCTGCGATGGTGTAGGCCCGATCTTTATCGAACATAAGATTTTCAAGGGACTAAAATCGGTCATTGAATTCAAGGTATCCAGCGAACTTGATGAATTTGTTATTAAAATGGCTGAGCGGATCAAACGGCCGATTACCTACCGAAATCCGATCGTCGATGCCACGTTGCTGGATGGTTCCCGGATTAACATTGTGTACGGAACCGCAATCAGCCGTCATGGGAGCAATTTCACAATCCGTAAAGTCAACGAAGTCCCGTTGAGTATTCTCAATATCGTTGAAAGCAACGGTATAGATTACATGGCAGCAGCGTATCTCTGGATTTGTGTAGAGTATGGTATGTCGCTTTTTGTCAGTGGTGAAACGGCCAGTGGGAAAACCACACTCCTGAATGCCATTACTACGTTCATTCCGCCGGAAAACAAGATCGTTACTATTGAAGATACACCAGAACTTACTGTTCCTCACCGTAACTGGATTCGGGAAGTAGCACTTGCAAAAGGTAAAGGCGAAGGAGGTGGAGCTGCCGGAGAGGTATCGATGTTCGATCTCCTGAAATCCGCACTGCGTCAGCGCCCCAACCAGATTCTTGTCGGAGAAATCCGGGGTGTTGAAGGGAGTGTGGCATTTGGTGCTATGCAGACGGGGCACCCCGTTATGAGTACATTCCACGCAGCATCAGTTGAAAAACTGATCCAGCGTCTTTGCGGAGATCCCATCAACATCCCGAAAACCTATGTCGATAACCTTAACCTGGTAGTTATTCAGAGCGCGGTCAAGCGCCCGGACGGCCAACTTGTACGTCGGATGATAAGCTGTAATGAACTTGTTGGTTTTAATCCGGAAACCCAGGGATTTACATTTGTACAGATGTTTGGGTGGGAACCGGTTACCGATACATTCGTCTGGACCGGAAAAGGCAGTTCCTACCTGCTTGAAAACAAAATTGCAACTATGCTGGGTATGCCTGAAAGTAAAAAATCTGAAATTTACCTTGAAGTTGAAAAAAGAGCCAAAATCCTTGAACGACTCCACAAAGCAGGATACACCAAGTTCTGGGACCTTTTCCATATGATGACCAAAATTAAAAAGCAGGGGCTCCTGACAATCGGAACCTGATATGGCTGAATTTGTAAATGATCCGGAAAAAGCCAAAGAAGCGCGGACTATCCCGTTTGCCTCGACAATAGAGGATATCAAAACCCGGCTCAGCCAGGTCACCGAAGATAAAAAAATGGGTGCTGACCTGTTGTTCATGAATACATACATGGCATCACTTGCACTCGCAAATGCAACAAGACCGGAAATTTTTACCTATGCTTCCAACCGTAAAGAATACGTTTCTTCCAAATATATTGCCAAAGTCGAAACCTACGTAAAAAGATGGAACTACAGCTATGCGGAAGGGCTGAGTATTGTTGCAGAACGATTGCATAATCCAATCCTTAAAAGTATGCTGAACCGGTACGCTAACGCTATCGATTCTGGTGTTCCGGATGATGATTTCCTGAAAAATGAATTATCGACGGTCAAAAGTGTATACCGCAGCCAGATTGAACAGGGTCTTGAACTTCTTAAAAAATGGGGAGATGCGTATATTGCAATGCTCCTTTCAGGAACAGTTATAGCGGTTACAATGATGATTTCAGTTGCGATCTATTCACCTGAAGGGATAGAAAGCACACTGAATATGTCATACATGATTATTCTCTGTATCTGTGTTTTTGGCAATATCCTCATGTACCAGTCTGTCCCTGATGATCCAAAATCACATGGCCTTACGGATCGGACTTCGAAGGAACAACAAACGATCCGCGCAATGGAACGGATTATTGTTCCGGTTACGATTCTTGCAGTCATCGCACTCATCCTGCTTGGAGTTCAGGCAGGCCTGATATTCCTCCTTGTTGGATTGCTGATGGCCCCTATGGGGGTAATCGGGTTTATTGACGATTCGAATATTACTATCCGGGATAATGATTTTTCAACATTTATCCGTAGTTTTGGAGCGGTGATGGGAGGGCAGGGTACGACTGCCGTCTATGCATTAGGCACTATCGACAGAAAATCCCTGGTTGCACTCGAACCACTTGTAGATTCAGTCTATTCAAAAATGAACCTCGGACTTGATGATAAACAGACCTGGGGCAAATTCATCGGGGAATCGGGAAGCAATCTGATCTACAAATATCTCAATATTTATCTTGACACGGTTTCTTTGGGAGGACCACCTGAACCTATCGGAACACTCGTTGGATCATCGGTTCTCGAACAGACACTTTTACGGGAAAAAAAGGATATGCATGCACGCAGCTTCATTGTCCTGCTTGTCCCAATGCACATAGCGATGGCAGGAATCTTCGTTGCACTCTTCCGTATCATGGTCGTACTAACCGGATCCGTCAAGAGCATGATGGAACAATTTCAGGCAACAGCATCATCATCCGGAGGAGCGAGCGGTGGGGGCGTATCTGCAGGTGCGGTTCTTGGAGGGGGATTGAATATGTTTTCAAATTTTCCGGAAGATATCATGTATGGTTTTGTTGTAAATACCATGATTATCATAACCGCATCGAACATCATCGCAGCCCGCGTTGTCGGAGGTGGAGATAGATATATGTATTACCTTTATACTGCAATATTCTGTACACTCACCGGACTTGTGCTTCTGGTAGCGCCTATCGTAGTAGGCCTCTTCTTTAGTCCGGAGGGACTGGCAAGCATGGCAAATGCAGGACAAGCTGCAGGAGGAAGTATCTGATATGAAGGAAAGTCTACGCCGGCTCATTCTTTTTGCTGTAATCGTAATCACGGGTTCATTCATGATCCTGCTGGATGTCCCGCTTATAATCATGATACCGTTCATCCTCGTAGTCGGGTTCATCATCCTTGTTCTTCTCGGGGCAATCACCAAAGCAGATCTTAAGGCAGCAATCGACGGGCTGAAACCCAAAAACCTGAAAAATACCGTATTTTTCTGGAAGAAGGATAAATCCGGGGTACCCGAAAAAGGCGGAACCAAACCAGTAACTAAACAGGCCAAAAAAGATACAAAACCCGGTCCTGAAAAAACATCCGGGTTTGTCGCCCACATTAAATCCTTTGTTTCATCAATAGGATCGCTTAAAAAAGTCATCAGTGATCGGAATAAACAAAAAAGAAAAGCCGGCGATATCGATAAATTACTCGATAAAACGGTCAGTGAAAAGATTCCATCTCCCAACACATCAACGGCACTTGGAGGTGCCGGGGGTGTTGCAGCTGCATCAGGGGCGAGCGGTGCACAAGACAATCAGGATCCTTTCCTCTCACTCGAAGGCGATGAATTTGACGAGAGCCTTCTTGACGGACTTGATGATGAAGAAGGAGAATTTGGAAAAGCAGGTGGAAGTGACGGGGCAATTCCAGCGACAAGCGGCGAATTATCGATGCCATCTGTCGAAGGAGAGGCACTCTCGATTCCGGATTTAGATGCAGCATCAGAAACCGACACTTCCATAGATGATAAAGGTCTTGGCGATCTCGGGGAACTTGACGATACCGGAGGTCTGGGGGAGTTGGATAACCTCAGCCTTGATGATCTTGATATGGACCTTGAAGATGAGGAGGGTGCCGATTCAACCTCTCCCTCTGCAGGAGATAATCTTCCCTCTGAACCAGCTGCCCCCGCTGCACCGGCTCCAGCTGCTGCACCGGCTGCACCACTTGACATGAATAAGGGCTGGATAGAATCCGATACCCCGCAGCTTGAAGATCAGATGTCAGTCCAGCAGGATATGGCATCATTTGCAAGCAGCAGTGGCGGCGGCAGTGAGGAAGATCTGTTAAGCTCAATTGCATCCGATGTAAAACACGTAAAGAAAGAAAAAGATCTCAGCCTGTTACGGGATTTAAAAGATTTCAAAGCCCCTGCAAGTGAAATTGAAGAAGAGTTGACGGGAGTATATGAAAAACTCAACGCACTCAAAAAAACCGCTGCAAAAGATACGCAAGTTTCAGATGGAATGAAATAATCCCGTCTGCATAGAATTACACTGTATTATCTGGAATCCAGCATATTTTCCACACTTATAGGAGGTTACATGAAAGAAGTCCCGGTAAAAGTAGAGTATAACAAAGAATGGATTGGCACAAAACTGGGTGTTGCAGAAGATCGCATGGTATTGCCTGCACCGATAAATAAGGAAATACAATACAAATCGGTTATCGATCTTGCCGAAAAGAAAAATATACTCATAATTACCGTCAAAACCGATACGGAAATCGTCTTTCGGATTTTATCCGTTGAAAAAGTACTTCAGGTTTTAAAGAAGCTGATCCTTGGGTCCTGTAATGCATATCGCCTCATGGCCTATTTTATGTCCCCTGCAATCCGTGGTGGTGTACTAGTCAAGGATGCACAATGGGAAAAAGGAAGCATCGTCGTTGTCAGAACCGGGATCTGGTTTGTCAGTGCAACCAAACAAATCTGTGTACCGGTTTCTGAGGTCGCAGCAATCGAACTCACCAAGCGGGATGTTCAGGGAAAACCAACAGATGTTGTCAGGATCGATCATGTTGAAGCCGGAGAAGTAGTATCAAGTCTTGTACTCTGCCCTCTTTCAACGCTGCAGATCTTATACAATTTCCTGAAAGATACTACAAAAAGTATGGATATGAAGGGCACCGAACTTGACGGCATTGACCAGCAGGTCGCAATGTTAGTCTATTCAGGAATGGACTCCCATGCCATTGAAAACATGCTGAATATCCCCCACAAACAATTAGAAGGAATATATGATAAAATCCTGAAACTTGGCCTTGCAGAGGTTGTCATTATCAGAAAAGAGATCCAACTGACAACGAAAGGCGTCCGTTATATTTCTGATGCCACAAAAACTCAAACAAACTAATTTTAAAACAAATTTTTAATCCAATATATCTTTATGCAATGATCTACCAATCAATTATTTGATCGTCAATGGGAAATATTCTGATCGTAGATGATACACTCTTTATGAGAACTCTTCTCAAAAACATTCTCTTCACCGGCGGCCATACAATCGTCGGGGAGGCAGGGGATGGAGAAGAAGCTGTTGCAAAATATAAAGAACTCAAGCCGGACCTTGTCACCATGGATGTTGTAATGCCCAAAATGAATGGGATCGAGGCACTCAAAGCTATCAAGCAGGGCGATCCTGCTGCACGGGTTATCATGTGTACTGCCGTCGGACAGGAACAGATGGTAAAACTTGCAATCAAAACCGGTGCACGAGGCTATATTGTCAAGCCGTTCCAGGCACCCAAAGTACTTGAAGAAGTAAAGAACGTTCTATCGTCCTGATGCCATGGTAAAAGTTCTCATTGTTGATGATTCCGTGTTTATGCGAACGGTAATCAGGGATATGCTATCCAAGGATGCATCTATCGAAGTAGTGGGAACTGCATCAAACGGTCTCGATGCAATCGACAAGATACGGGAGCTCAAACCGGATCTCATCACGCTTGATATCGAGATGCCAAAAATGAACGGCATTGAAGTTCTCAGGGAACTTAAAAAATTTGAAGTACGGCCAAAAATTCTCATGCTGAGTTCCCTGACATCCAAGGGAGCGGAAATGACGGTTGAAGCCATTCGTCTCGGGGCTGATGATTTCATGCTGAAACCAACCGTAATTCCCCAGGTTCGGGATATTGCCGAAGAACTGGTTAATAAAATCAAGCATCTTTTTACCATTAGAACATTAGATATCCCAAAAACCCCGGTCCTGAATGCAGGTCATGCAGGAAATATCGTCCTGATTGGTTCTTCAGCAGGAGGTCCTCCAATGCTTGATGAGCTCCTTGCAGCAATACCGCAGGATCTTCCTGCCGGAATCATAATTACCCAGCATATGCCAGTGGGATTCACGGCCCCACTCGCAGAACGATTTAACCGTATCGCCCCCATGCCCGTAAAGGAAACCGAAAACGGGGATATGGTTGAGACGGGGAAGATCCTGCTTTCAAAAGCAGGGGTCCATACAATTGTCAGCGGGGTCATCGAAGGTGACGGGAGAAAAACCGGTCGAATCGTCCATTCCTCCGCCCCACCCCTGCATGGAGTACGACCTGCAGTTGATAAAACATTTGAATCTGCAGCACAGGTATATGGCAAAAATGTGGTATCCGTTATCCTGAGTGGCATGGGGAATGATGCCGGACAGGGTGCACTGGCAATTAAGCAGGCTGGCGGGGTGAGCATTATCTGTGATGAGAAAGATTGTCTTGTATACGGCATGGCTCGATCAGCAATTCAGAAAAACGCCGTTGACAAAGTTTTGCCATTAAATAGAATTGCAAAAGAGATTGAAAGAGTCGTGCGAAATATGGATGGGTGTCATGTCTGAATTTGAGGCTTACCGGGGTCTATTTGTTGCGGAGTCCCGGGAAAATCATGAGAATCTGGTGAAAAACCTGTTGATTCTTGAAAAGGGTCCGGACCAGAACGCAATCGATGAGATATTCCGGTCAATCCACACGCTTAAGGGCGCTTCAGCATCCATGGGTTTTTCCCAGATGGAACGACTTTGTCATTCCATGGAGGATATATTCCAGCTGGTCCGGAGTGGTGTTGCCGAGATCTCTCCGGAACTCGGGAATCTTCTGCTCTCCAGTTCGGATATAATCGAACAAATGCTTGATGACATAGAAGCCGGTGGGGATTCCTCTTCCACGAATCCTGATGAGAAAGTAAACTCACTCAAACAATGGCTCGAAAAACTGGGGGGGAAAACCAAAAAAACAGGTACTCCCCCTCCAAAAAAGGCAGCGGAATCCACACCAGCTGATTCAACGGATACAACTCCCGCAAGTCTTGAACTCAGCGGGATGCCGGAATATGATGTTGTTATCAAAATTTCCGAAGAATGCATGATGAAGGATATCCGGGCTTTACTTGCAATCGGCAATCTTGAGGCACTGGGAACCATCATTTCCAGTACACCTACCAAAGAAGAAATTGATGAGGGAACGTGTGATGGCACGGTCAGACTCCGTATAGCCAGTGATGCAGGAGAAGAAGCCCTAATGACCGCTGCATCAGGAACAGAGATTGCTGAAGTCATTGTCACCCCGGCACAAACCGTGGAATCTCCGGGTCCAGAAGCCACTGCAGCTTCCCAGCCGAACGACCAGGATAAAAGGGTAGCCTCATCCGCGGAAAAAAGCAGGGAGATCAAACACCTTCGCGTTGATATACAACAGCTCGATCATATTATGAACCTTGTCGAAGACCTGGTTATCAACCGGGGAAGACTCAAGCAGATCTCAGAACAGTATAAAATCCGGGAGATGGATGAAGCAATAGGGATGGTTGAACGGTCAGTTTCCGATCTCCAGAACCTGATGATGAATATCCGGATGATCCCATTGAGTCATATCTTCAATCGTCTTCCACGCGTTGTCAGGGATGTTGCCCAGTACGACAGCAAAGAAGTAGAATTTTTCATTGAAGGCGGAGAGACTGAACTTGACCGGAGTGTCATGGACGGTCTTAACGATCCTCTCCTGCACCTTATTCGCAATGCGGTCAATCATGGGATTGAATCACCGGAAATACGGGAAAACGCGGGTAAACCCCGTAAAGGTACCGTAAAGCTCACCGCACGCCGTGACCGGGATAATGTCATCATTGAACTCGTTGATGACGGCGGGGGAATAAATGTTGAGAAAGTCAAATCCAAGGCAATAGAAAAAGGTCTTATTTCCCGGGAAACCGCGGATTCACTGAGCACGGATCAGGCAGTTGATCTTCTCTTCCAGCCCGGATTTTCTACAGCGGATAAGATCACGGATATCAGCGGAAGAGGTGTAGGGCTCGACGTTGTCAAACGATCAATCGAAGCCCTGAAAGGTACTATCCGGGTAGAGACGAACCTTGGAAAAGGCAGCAAGTTTGAACTCCTCCTTCCACCAACCATGGCAATCGTTGATGTCATGATTGTTAAGATCAATGGCAAACGCATCGGTATCCCGATAACGAGTATTGTGGAAGTTGCTAATTTCAAGAGGGATACCACACACCAGATAGGAAAAGGAGAAGCTATTCTGCTCAGGGATGAAGTGTTGCAGATATTCTGGCTCAATGATATGGTCGGGAAATCGACTACCTGCGAGATACTCATAGTCGTCCAGTACCAGAAAAGAAAATGCTGTATTCCGGTTGATGTTGTTGAAGGAAAACAGGAAGTTGTCGTAAAACCACTCAGTAGTTTCATTGGGAACACACGGGGAGTAAGCGGTGTGACCATCCTTGGGGATGGAGAGGTCGTTCCCGTACTTGATGTTAATACCATGATTTAGGAGTCCATCATGAAGTTATCTGTAGTCCAGGCTGATGCCATACAGGAATTAGGAAATATCGGTGCTGCACATGCCGCAACCACGTTGTCCCAGATGCTGGGCAGTCCGGTCGAAATGAGCGTTCCCTCGATTAAAGTAGTTGATATTGCAAATCTTGGAACGGTGATGGGGGAAGAATCGGCTGCAATGGTTGCATTTGAACTCCAGGGAGAGATCCAGCATGGCGGATTTATCTTATTCTATATCACCCGGGAATCCGCAGTCCGTTTAACCAACACCATGCTCGGGCTCACGGAAATGAACAGGCCCATGAATGAGATGGACGAGAGTGCATTGATCGAAGTCGGCAATATCATGGTTTCTGCATTTCTCGATGCTACTGCTGAACTGCTTGGTTTCATCATGCTCCCTTCACCCCCGGCACTTACCATAGATATGGCACATGCAGCAATGGAATCCCTTATCACCCAGATGGCGGTTGAAGTAGACGATGTATTATTGTTCTCCACAGAACTGGTATGTGAGGAACATAAGATCGACAGCGATATTATCATGATGCCAGAACACTCAACCCTTGTTCATATCATAGAACTTCTCGAGAATATGATGAAGGGAGCTTAACAATTTCATGACCGACGCAGCCAGCCAGGGCCGTCAAAATGATAAAACACTCATGATCGGTATCGGCGAATACCGGGTAGGTTCGCAGCCGATGATGACAATCGGCCTTGGTTCCTGCATTGGACTTACCCTGTATGACAGCCGGCTTAAAATCGGGGCTATGGTCCACATTATGCTTCCGGAAAGTGCCGGCAGAACCGACCGTCCCGGAAAATATGCGGATACTGCAATTCCCCTCCTCTTAAAAGAACTCGGAGCTCTTGGTTGTAAAAATCGTTCCCTTGTCGCTAAAATGGCCGGGGGAGCCAGTATGTTTGAATATTTTGGTACAAATTTAAACATCGGGGAACGGAATGCAGAAAAAGTCAAAGTGCTCTTAAAAGAGTATCAGATCACACTGGCTTCAGAAGAAATCGGGGGAAAAGTCGGGCGATCGGTTACCTTCCTTCCTGCCCAGGGGGGCAGTGTTACAATAAGGAGAGCAGATGGAACAACGAACGAAATCTGACCTGGCTGCAATAATTTTCTTTCTTCTCCTGATATGTCCCGGGGTCTTTGCTGCCGATCTCATAAATCCATCATCGAATCCACCGAACTCAGCAAGCCCGGCAGATACTTATTCAATACGTCTTTTTACCCCGGAAAAGGGCTCAATCCATTCTGCACAGATTAAAGATATTATCCACGGCCATAATCTGGATGATGTAATTTTTGCTACATCCTACGGGCTTGCAACCTATAACGGGAGCTGGAATGTCAGGCATAGTTACCGGGAAAACATTTCTGCAGGTCTGATGGACGATTACATTACAGCCATTGAATATGATAACGATGGCAACCTCTGGCTTGGGTATTCCGGTGGCATTCAGGTTTATAATGGTGTATATTACAAGGTCTTCCGGGATCAGGAACTTCTCAAGGATCCAAGGATCACGGATTTGCAGCGATGGAATGATGACATGTGGGTTGCAACCGGCAATTCCGGGCTGCACCGGGCCCGGGCAGGAAACTGGACCTGGTTTAAACCATCAGATACTGGAAAAATCTGGTTTAATGAAGCCGATAGTCTGGCGATTGACAGTGCCCGGAATTACCTGATCATCGCCACCCGGTACGAAGGACTCTGGGAGATCCGGTCTCCCGATGATCCGGTCCAGTTCGAAATGATTGAAGGAAAGGAAGGTACCTTCGGTAAAATGGAGCACGTCCGTCGTGACCCGCTCGGGGGAGTTTATTTTTTCAACTCCAGTGCAATCATTCACTACAGCAGGGACAATGGATTCACAGGAGTTATTACGGCAGGTGATCTCTCGGTACGATCGATTACCCTCAACGATATTGCTGCTGATCCACAAGGAAGGCTTTTTATCGGAACCGATGATGGAATTTTCATTTGGGATAACAACCAGGTTTACCGCCATCTGGGCAGGTTTGAGGGGATTGGATCATCACCTTCAATAAAAACGATACACATCGATGCACAAAACAGGGTCTGGTTTTCAACTTCCGGATATATCGGGTATTATTTCGAGAATACTGACTCCGGCACAAAAATACCCATCGATATTGTTACCCCGACAACCCTGATTCCCATCCAGACAATCGATTATTTACATAGCATATCGGACCAGACTTCTGCCGGATCTGCGGATATCCCCCAATCGTCACCGCAAAATGGGGAGTTTTCACTGGAGACGGTTTTCACGGGAATACTTGATCCTGTAGGAAAGGTCATCAGCGATTTGATCTCCGGATTTAATCTGAAAATATTCCCTTAGAGAACCCTCGTTGAGGAAAAAGGATACCTGAGAAATTTTCATCAGGGGTTCACTTTTTTTATTTTATTCAATTCTTCAAGACAGAAATAGTCCACTGATTCAAGAAGGGCTTTCTTTGCCCGTTTCGATCGCATCTCATCGATAGAAAAAATATCGGTAGCAAGATACCGGAGAAGACTTGAATAATACTGGTATTTTGGGTATTCCTTCTCAAAATCCTGGATCCGATTGAAAGCATCCGTTTTATCATTGTTGAGCAGGTCAAAGGAAAAATCAATGATTTCAACGATCTGGGACGGCATACCCTTTCCGCGGGCCAGTCTCCTGAAACTGGTGAATGTGATTTTCCGGGTTAGCAGGAGCGACAAACGAAGCCCGAGATAAATAGGTTCAAGATCATCGGGGTATTGTTTCATGAGCTGGTTGACGATTCCGGCAGCTCCCCCGGCATCCCGGTTTTCAAGATGATAGTAATACATCTCCCGCAGGAATTTGATATCGTTATAGAACCGTTCTGCACCGATCACAATGAGCTGTTTTCGCATCTTGTTATTGTGAGTCTTCAATGCATTTTCCAGTCCGGCTTCGAGAAACCATTTCTCACTGGGGAACCATTCAAGCCCAAGAAAGATCATCTGCCAGAACATATTTTCAATAAATTCAGGATTATCTATTTCGAGCTGGGGAAGTATGTTGAGAGGAGGTTTTCTCCTTGCAAGGGTAAGAAGGGTTTCACGCGCAAGGAGTTCCATCTCACCGGGACGATAACTCAGCGTTGATTTGTCATCTGCCTTGAATTCTTTTAAGGAGAGCACAAAGTAACAATGAGCCACCGCGGTACCAATCTTGGTATCGATCATGCTGTAAGCCTTGAGATACTCAAGAGCATGGAGACAATCCCCGGATTTAAGTAATTTTATCCCGACAACAATATTGATCCCGGCATCGGCATTTTTCTGCTTTTTTGACCGGATTGCATTCGCAATGACTTTACGAATATACTCAAAATTCCCGATATTTACGCTTGCATCAAGTACTTTGAATGTAATCTGATCGATGAACTCATCGTAGGATTCATCGGTTATGTTGGGAAAAGATTTTTCAAGAGCGGAGATTACGTACCCATAGAAAACCGGGAGATTTGCATCGACTTTTACGGTATTCCGCCCAATATAATCGAAAAAATCACGTTTTAAAAGATTGAGTTTATCGTAGATGACTGCATCGGACAGCTGCTCTTCCCGCATATAAGGAAAAACGGCATTTTATTATTTAAAAACATGGGATCTGACGTCAGGATTCGTCAGCGGAATAGTAGTAATATTCTCCCAGTCCTTTTTGTTCACGATCCAGGAACGAATCGGGTTTGTTGATCCGGGGCCGGCCGCTCTGGTCACGCCGGAACGTAACATCAAGGACTTTCAGGAACCGGTTCATCCCTTCCCGCATCGGGAAGGGGCCGGCTGCCGTACCGTGACGGCCGGGTTCGCCTTCAAACACGAGGATACGTTCACTGATCATATCGATGAGATAGATATCGTGATCGATCACCATAATGCCGACTTCCCTGCCCTCGGCATGATGCTTTATCATGCGGGTAACCTTGACACGCTGCTCAACGTCCAGGTGCGCACTCGGTTCGTCAAGAATGTATATATCCGCATCGCGGGAGAGACACCCGGCGATGGCAACCCTCTGGAGTTCCCCGCCGCTCAGGGAATTTACCGGGGACTGGAGGATTGAAGATAAGGAGAGCGCTTCAATGATTTCGTGCTGGTATAACGAGGTGTCAAACCGGTTCGTGCATCCCCGCAGGTATATTTCGACACTGTCGGTTGTATCCCCTTTGATATACTGGGGTTTGTAGGATATCCGGATCGTTGTTTCGAGTTTTCCCGAATCGGGAGTTTCTGCACCGGCAAGAAGTTTGGCAAACGTACTCTTCCCCATCCCATTGGCCCCGACCATGCCGAGAACCTCGCCTTTCCGGACAGTACCACCGGTTACGGTTAACTGGAACTGGTCGTATTTCTTGGTCATTGCCGGGATGATAAAGAGATCTTCACGGTTCGATCCTTTATCGTGGGCGCGTTTTTCAAAGACAACCTGCGTGTCCCGGAACCTCACGTTTTCCTCTGCAAGGAATCCTTCCAGGTACTGGTTGATCCCGACACGGACACCCTTTGGCCGGGTGATAATACCAAAGACTGCGGGTTTACCGTACCCGACATGGACCGTATCAGCCAGCATGTCAAGGATAGCAAGATCGTGCTCAACGATGACCACCGGACGCTCTGCTGCAAGGTCCCGGATCAGTTTTGCAGCAGCAATACGCTGGTAGATATCGAGGAACGGAGTAATCTCATCAAGGAAATAGAGATCGGCATCGCGTGCAAGGCAGGCTGCGATGGCAACCCTCTGGAGTTCCCCGCCGCTGAGTGTACTGATATCATGATCGAGAATTGCGTCGAGTTTGAGTGCGGGGATAATCTCGGCCAGTTTGCCCCGTTCATCCGTGGTTTTCAGAAGCGCACTGATAGTACCGGAAAAAACCTTTGGGATGAAATCGATATACTGGGGTTTTGTTGCGATCTTCAGGCTCTTTTTTGATACGGTCTGAAGATAATCAAAGAGTTCAGTTCCGGCATACCGTTTCAGGATTTCCTCCCATGCAACTTCGTTATCGAAATTCCCAAGATTTGGCCGGAGCTGGCCGGAAAGAATCTTAACAGCGGTACTTTTACCAATACCATTTGCACCAAGAATACCGGTTACTTTTCCTTCAACCGGAATCGGCAGGCCGTACAAAGCAAAACCGTTCTTGTCATAACGGTGGGTTGGCTGTTCAAGTTCTTCGGGAAGGCTGACAATATCGATGGCTTCAAACGGGCACTTCTTGATACAGATACCACAGCCGACACAGAGCTCTTCAGAGATGACTGCTTTTCCATCCACCCCGATAATGACCGTTTCGTCACCCGTCCTTACACGGGGACAATAAATGATGCATTCTGTACCGCACTTCTTTGCGTGACACCGATCCTTATGAACGATTGCGATTCTCATGATAATCAAAAAAGGAAGATTATGCCATTGAACTCAACAGGATGGTCCAGGACATGAACCAGAATGCAAAAGTCATGAAACCCTGGTAGAACCAGTCTTTTGCACCCAGTTTTGAAACGTCCATACTAAGAAGTATGAAAATGTGTTTCTGGATGACAATCCCGGCGAGCATGATCATGAACGCGAGCAGCCCGGAATCCGTTGGATAGAACAAGCCTATGTAATAGGAGATTATACCCACAATGATACCGATCAGCGATGCGACCAGGGTTCTCTTGATCCGGGCGATATGCTCGGCCTGCTTGTCCGCTTTTGTCTTGACTTTTTTTGACGGTACAGGCGTTTCTTCGATTAATTCTTCGCTCATCCCACAACACCAGATATCTTATTTTTTGTGCCCAACCCATATCTAATTTGGTTAAAAGTCCATCATACAGCCGGGCTGGACCGCAGGGACATTTTCCGGTTAAGAGGATTATTCTTAAAAATTCCCCTTGGGTTTCATCAGTATTGGAACGGGGAATTAATAAGACTGGTGCAGGATCAGTTCTGGAGAATGCCAATCGCAGTTACTTGTTTTTTTTTTAAGAATAATCGTAACAGGGTAAGCGCCAGAATATCAAAGTTGCACGTGGGTATTTCCAAAATCCAGAATGTAAATTCTCCCTGATTAAGGAACACGACTTTATTGATAGAAGAAAACCAACCTAATACAGGAATTTGCAGGAGTCCTGATGGCATCTGAACAGGGAATGAGTGGAATCAACGTAAAAGCAGTAACGTCAGAGCTTGGCGAAAAACTTCCGCTCTGGATCGACAAGATATACCAGTTTGATTCCCGTACGCTCGGGATAAGGCTCAATGGAGAAAACCATGCAAAATACCTGCTTATTGTTGAAGCCGGCCGACGGGCTCATCTGGTTAAGGAATTTCCGGATCCCCCGAAAAACCCGCCCCAGTATGCAATGCTCCTGCGTAAGCATATATCCGGCGGAAAAGTGCTTGCCATAAGCCAGCACGGGCTTGAACGGATCCTGATGTTCGACATCGGGAAAAGCAATCTCACGTACCGGCTTATCATCGAATTGTATGACGAAGGCAACGTAATCCTGACCGATGAATCGTATACAATAATAAAACCCCTGCGCCATCACCGGTTCAAAGATCGGGAAATCATTCCCGGTGCAGTATATACCCTCAGTGCAACCGATCCGACGGTATCGCTGGATGCACTGGAAACCGCGCTCAAAGCCGATGACCGTGATCTTGTGCGGGCACTTGCCATCGGCTGTATGCTCGGGGGATCCTATGCAGAATATATCTGCCACAGGGCTGGTCTTGAAAAAACAATTCCGGCAGCATCAGCGGATGCCTCAAAGGTTTTTGCAGCAATCCAGGATCTTTTTTCGCAGGTTCTTCAATCCCGTTCACCGGTCGTTTCCAAGAAACATTGCGAACCCGTAAACCTGACCGGGGAGCCGGACCTGAAACCGTACCCGACGTTTTCCGAGGCGCTCGAAGCATTCTACCCGCTGACCAAAGCCGAGAAAAAGACGTCATCCCGACCGAAGATCGCAAAAGAAGACCGTATCCGTACCCACCAGCTGGCGGCTATAAAGAAATTCGATAACAAAATTGAACAGGCGGAAACAATCGTTGCAACCATCTATGAGAATTACCCGGTTATATCCCAGGTCATAACAACACTTGACGCTGCAAGCCGGCGTTTTTCCTGGCAGGAAATAGAAAAACAGGTCAGGAATTCCACCTCTCCCGATGTAAAAAAAATCCTTGCGTTCTATCCCGATGAAGCAGCGGTCGAGGTTGATATTGGCAAACGTGTTAAAGTCTATGTTCATGAAAGCGTGGAACAAAATGCCGGCCGGTATTATGATGTGATAAAAAAATTCCGTAAAAAGAAGGAAGGGGCCCTCATCGCAATGCAGACCATGCAGCCGAAAAAGAAGGCCCAGCCGACTCGCTCTATTATTCCGATGAAAAAACTCTGGTACCACCGCTTCCGCTGGTTTATTACCAGCGATGGGGTCGTTGTCCTGGGGGGACGGGATGCATCGCAGAACGAGGAGCTGGTCAAGAAATATATGGCCGGGGGAGACCTCTTTGTCCATGCTGACGTACATGGTGCCAGTGTTGTGATTGTCAAAGGAAAGACGGAACGGATGGATGAAGTAGCCCGGTTTGCCGCATCCTATTCCGGGGCATGGCGGAGCGGGCATTTCTCTGCTGATGTCTATAGTGCACTGCCGAACCAGGTGAGTAAAACGCCGGAAGCAGGTGAATTCGTTTCCCGGGGTTCCTTCATTGTACGGGGCGAGCGTACCTATTACCGGAACGTCGCCTTATCGGTCGGTATCGGCCTGATGCTGGAACCTCATGCAGCGGTTATCGGGGGCCCGGTATCGGCAGTAAGTGAAAAAACCAACATGTATATCGAGCTTAAACCCGGGCAGTACGAACCAAACGATGTGGCAAAAAAAGTGCTGCGCCTGCTCAAGCAGAAACTCTCCGAAGCTGATGAAAAAGGACTCCGGGGCATCCTGAACACAGAAAAGGTAGCAGCATTCGTCCCGCCCGGGGGATCGGATATCGTAGGGCACCAGGAATGAAAGCGGAATACGGGGATCTCCGGGATAATCAGGGCGAAATCCGGTTGTTGCCGGAGAGTATCGATGATCTCTGGCATCTCCAGCACATTATCTGCCCGGGGGACCTTGTTTTTGCAACGACATTCCGAAGCGTAGATTCCGCTTCTGACAAAATCCGCCCGGAAAAAGTCGAGAAACGGCCGGTCCGGCTCGGGATTCGGGTCGAACGGCTCGAATTTTCCGAGCACGGCGTCCGGCTTCGTCTCACCGGCCTGATCGAGCACGGGATCGATACCGGGGCATACCACACCGTCAATGTCGAGACCGGTTACGAGATTTCGATCATCAAATCCTGGAGAGCGGTTGATCTTGAACGGGTAGAACGTGCAGTCAAAGCTTCAGTATACGGGGTCATCCATATCCTGACTATTGAAGAGGGAGAGGCCGAACTTTTCCGGTTGCGCCAGTATGGACCGGAAAGCGTGATTACGCTCACCGCTGGAAGCGGAAAAGGTGCGGAAACGGATTCACGGGCTGGATTTTTCGAGCAGGTGCATTCTGCAATCCTCGATATCACCGGGCCCCTGATTATCGCAGGACCGGGATTCATAAAAGATGATTTTGTCAGGGTTTCCCGGAGCAAAGGAAACGGACCGGCAGAACGGGCGGTTGTTGTCGAAACCCGGAGAATCGGGCGGGGTGCAGTCCAGGAAGTAATCGGCAAAGGTGCCCTCGATAAACTGATCGACGATCTCCAGTTATCCCGGGAAGTCCGCATGATGGATGAAGTACTTCTCCGCATATCAAAGGATGGAGCTGTCGCATACGGTAAGGATGAAGTGAAACGGGCAATAGAGTACGGGGCCGCAGAACAGGTTCTCATTGCTGATATTCTTCTAAGGGATCCCGAAGTTATGCAGCTCATTGAGACAGCTGAAGCAATGCGGGCAGCGATTGTTGTTCTCTCATCAAGTTTCGAGCCGGGAGAGCGCCTTGCAGCGCTGGGGGGTGTTGCTGCCCTCCTCCGGTATAAAATGTAATGAAAACAGATATCCCCGGCTTTTGGGAATTTTGTAAAAATAGAATCGCATTTCCCCTCACAACCAGAACCGTATGCAGTCCGGCCGGTGGTTCCTGTAAAAGACGAGGTCCGGGTTCACAAGTATTATTCCCACAATCGGGGGGATGTTTTTTTAGATCCATGCGGCATGCGATCATATTCAGGAATCAACCTGTTATCAATTACGAAAAACCAGATGACCGATTTTAAGGAAACGTGAAAAAGAAGGAATTCGTGGGAAAACAAACGGTAGGATTTACTAATTCCATGCTTGGAGATTTTCTTCCCTTAATCTCTCCTGGAAAAAAATGAATTCAGGATTGTATTAAGAGATAGTGACCGCATTTGTCAGCGTTGCAGCGGTCGTTCCGTCGGAATTCAGGATAAGCAAATCCCACGATCCATTGGATCCGGCGGGAATATTGAAAAAGGTCTGCAGAGTTGTTGTTGAGGACAGATAGTAACTTGATGAGGTAATAGCATTGCTCCCGCTCTTGGTCAGTTTTGCATATCCATTTGTGGGGAAACTTGAACCGATGATAGTGAATGATTGATATAAATCTGCCCCATACGTATTAACTGTCGAAGGGCTTACGGAAGAAATCGTTGTTGTACCACTGGACGTCGTTGTAGTGGTTGTAGTCGTTGTTGTGGTTGTATCGGACTCCCTGACCGTGAACCCATTCTGGTATTTGTGATATAATCCGCTTGGGTTTGTCACGACAATATCCCAGTTACCAACTGACGTATTTGAAGGAATAACAAGAGTACAGGTGATTTGGGTTGCCGATGCAACACTCACACTGGATGCACTGATGTTGGTCTCCCCGCTCTTCACAAGCGTTACGGTGGCACCTGAAACAAAATTATTCCCGTGCAGATCGGTGATCGAAATCGTTGTGCCGGTATAACCATTATCCGGATCAATACTGGTAATCTTTGGCTGCATCGTAGCCGAAGAAGCCGTAGTCGTAGTTGTCTTTACGGTGGTTACAGTTGTCGTCGCCACAGTAGGAGCCGATGTCGGAATTGAGGATACCGTTGTATGGGTTACTTTTTCCGTATACACTTTTTCCGTTACCGACCGGCTCGCGGTTTCCGTATCGGAATTTATCCGGTAACCCCATGAGCCGTCACTGTTGGGATAAATATAAGCCCGCTCGTAGGTATCGGCACCAGAGTTATAACTGATGATCAGTAAGGCAATATTCGAGGTTGTCTTTGGATTTTTCACAATGTCCCCGGCGCTGTACAATGGTCCTGATGATGTTGTTACAGTGGCCAGGGTTTGTTCCGGTGTGACAGTTGATGATTCGGAAGTATCCGAACAACCGGCAACAAGAATGCAGGCTATCAGCACACAGATGATTCCAATGAAAACGAATCTTGACCTGGACATAGTATCATAATATGATAATCTACCCTAAAAAAAAACCGCTTTTGGATTCAGGAACCTGCGCATAAACTCTCCTGAAATACAGATGAAAATTAACTAACCGGAATGCCCGGAGACGGGAATAAAAAAAGGAATACGAGGAAAAAAATTATTCTTCCTTCTTTTCAGGCCGCTTGAAGGTCTCAACAAGGATGATCTCGGCAATGCCGCTGATCAGTTCGAAGCCTTCATGGATGATCCTTCCGCGCCAGAGCAGCCAGCGGCGGTCATAATTGATGCCGGCCGGGAGGGTGACGGTTGCCTTGCCATCGGTCAGCGTAACTTCCATCTCGCGTCCTGCATACAGGCGGACAAGTCCCTTGAACTGCTCGAGCGGATCCTCGACAATCTCCTCGATCTTGTAGGAATAGGTAAGGGTCTGGCCTGCAAGGGGCGGGTTGAAGTCGACAATCACACGGTTGCCGATAACATCGACAACGGTTCCCTCGCCCATCTCTTCGATCTTGACCGGCATGCCCCGGACGGGTTTATCCTTGAACTTGTTCTTCGGGAACGACTGGATCCGCTTGGGGTCGCGTTCCCCAAATGCCTTCTCGGGAGTTACCGTGACCGTACCTTCGTCACCGGCGTTCTTGCCGGCCAGTTCTTCATCAAGACCGATGATGACATGTTTCTGCCCGACACAGATTGTAACCGGCCCGTATATTGCATTCGGGCTGTGAATGCCAGCGGATTTTGCTTCAGCCTCTTCCGTTGTATCAAAGGTGCTGCCGTTGACGCTTCCATTATAGCTCAGCCTGATAAAATCTCCATCTTTTATTGCCATAAATCACCTGACTATATTAAGTCGCAACGATGACAGATAAAAGTGTAGCACCATCATGCTCGAAATTGAATTAAAAGCAAAGGTTCCCTCGCTCGAACCGATCCGTGCCTGCCTTATCCGGATGAATGCAGAACCACGGGGAAAGATCCACGAACACGATATCTACTATAATGCACCGCACCGGGATTTTGGCGTAACCGATGAAGCCATGCGGGTTCGGTATACCGATAACCATGCAGTCGTCACGTATAAAGGAGCAAAAATCAGGTCCTTCGGCTTCAAGGCACGTGAGGAACTGAACACGGCTGTCGAATCCGGCGAGGTGTTCGAACAGATGCTCGACCGGCTCGGGTTTACAAAAACTGCCGAAGTCAACAAGTGGCGGGAATATTTCCAGCTCGGCAATGCTGCAATCTCGCTCGATAACGTCGAGGATCTCGGGACGTTTGTCGAGATAGAAGTCATGGCGGAGAACAGCGAATCGGATGCTCCCGCCAGAATAGAGAAGATCGCAAAAGAAATTGGGGTAACCGGCGAGCCGATCCTCGCCTCGTACCTTGAACTGAAACTGTCTAAACAGTCAGCAGTTCAACTTTGATATCTTTTGGTTCTGTGCCAAAGTGCAGCATGGCACAATAGCCGTCCATCGCGGCACCGGGGTTGATTATTTTTGTACCTCCGATATCCATGACGCCACGCTGCTCGTGGATATGTGCACAGCACACGAGGTCAAATTCCCCAATGTGCTTTTTTATGCTTGCACTTCCGACATGCTCGCCACCAATCTTGTCCAGCGTCTCAAAGGGCGGGGCGTGGGTGAGGAGAATGTTGTGCACCGTTTTTTCCATCTTTTTCATTGCGCCATGTAATACGTCATCTATCTGCTTGTCGGTCAGCTCGAATGGGGTGCCGAACGGTGTGGGGTTGGAACCTCCGACCCCGACAATGGTCATTTTGCCCAGGTTGATCTGGGAACCATGAAGGCATACCGCATCTGAGTGTTCGAGCGTCTCGACGATTTCACGGGGGTCGCAGTTGCCAGGGATGGCAAAACACGGCACATCGATGCGTGAGAGCACTTCATCGATTGTGTCGACGGGACCCATGTTGGTGATATCGCCTGCAATAAATACCGCTTCCGGAGAGAGTTCCAGAAATGAATCAATTTTACCGAATTGACCATGGAGATCTGCTAACAAGAGCACATCTTTCATGTTATATCATTTGAAGGGCGTGTAAAAAACCTTATCTCAGTACTGCACCACGAACCGGTCAATCGGCCGGAAAGGGCGAGTTTTCCGCAGGTATTTTCGGTTTCTGTCAGGAGTGGCCGCGCGTTTAAACCCGCAAGCGGGGTTCCGGGCAGCGGGATGAATTTGTGGACGTGAACCTTGCCAAAACGGGCTACCCAGCGGACGAGATCCATGGTCTTCTGCTGGTCCTCATCCGTCTCGAACGGGAACCCGACGATGAAATCGACAACCGGTACAATCCCGTTTCCGGCACAACGTTCGACAGCACGGATAACATCCTCGACCGTGTGACCCCGGTGAAGTTGTGAGAGAATTGCATCGCTCCCGGACTGGGCCCCGAAATGGAGTTTGGTATTGGCACAATATTTCGATACGAGGGCGAGAGATTCATCGCAGATGAACTCCGGCCGGACTTCGCTTGGGAACGTACCGAAATAGATCTTGTGCCGGAGGCGGGAAAAGAGATGTTCGATCTTGTCCCACCGGGGATGGATGCCATCCGAACCATAGGCAAAAGCATTGGGTGAGACAAACCGGGCATGTTCATACCGGTTGGCATATTCTGCGATGGAATCGATGGACCGGTGCCGCATGCAGTGCCCGAACATCCGGGGCGTCTGGCAGTAGGTACAGGCAAACGGGCAGCCGCGAGAGATCTCGACATACCCCTGGGTCTCGGAGAACGCCGGATATGCATCGGGACGGACACAGGTATCAGCGGGCTCGAAATAATCACGGGTGGCAACCCCGGGTATCCGGCCATTTCCACCGGATTCCAGATTCCGTATGAGACGGGGCAATGTGAATTCTCCTTCCCCGATAACACAATAATCCGCATAGTCAACAACATCATAAAAACAGGCTGTGGCATGGGGTCCGCCGACAATCGTGATCCCTTCAGCACCGACAATTTCATCCCGGTATGCAGGCTCATTAAGCGAGTTGAGACTATAGCAGGTGATATCCCCCGCGGGTTTTTCAACCGGATGAAGGATTATTCCCTCTTTTTCGCAGGCTGCAGAGAGTGCCGCATACGAGTTCCGGGCTGCATGGATGACCCGCCAGGTTACGTGCATGATCCTGAAACATCCTTCATCGGCAGGGATATTCAAAAAAAGAAGTGTTCCTTAAAACCAGGGATTAACCCCGGGTCCGGTACGGGCTCTGGACATCGATAATCTTGTAGGTTACACCATTGACCATGGTGATCCAGACCTCGACCCGGTCAGTCTGTTTTGTACCTTCGAGAGTTGCTGAATCACCTTTGTTGGTACCAATGGTTGCCGTAGAAACGGTGCCGTCAGAGCGGGTAAGGGTAACATCGATCTTTTTGGTAAATACCTGTCCCTTGCCACCCTGGAATGTAACCGGAATTTTACCGAGATAATCTTTCTCGCCGACATCGATAATCACGGAATAATCTGCGGGAAGGGTCTCGGTAGGTCCGGGAACGATGGATCCTGTTGTCGAAGAGGGTTCTGACGTCTGGGCAGAAGTTCCGGTTGTTGCTGCCGGCTGAGTACCAGTACACCCGGCAAAAATGACCGCTGCGCAGACAATGACAAGAACAGGGAGGACGATCCTGAAGTTCATGGGAAAAAATATGAGCCTTTGTTATTTGATGGTTGTGCTAAAAAAGGAAGAATATCCGGCCGGATTCATGCATTTTCCAGATCGCCATCATAATCCATCCGGCCCTGATTGCCATCGACCGTTACGGTGATCCCGGTTTTCAACCGGCTGATAGGGATACCGGGCCGGTCGATCATGGGGATTTCCCCGATGATTGCCCCGGTAGCAATGATGGGTTCTGCTTCCGTATTGACAATTGCTGCCGGTGCGTGCCCGTTCCGGCTCAGGGCATACAGAACGTATGACCCGACGGTCGATCCTTTCCCATACGGGAATGCAAGCACTTTTCCTGCAACACTTTCACCCCGGAGCGGGTGGCCGGTTTCGACGATTGTCCCGGTTTCCGGATCCACTCCCGAGAGGAAGGAAATTGGTGCCGGACTGACGAGGAGCGGGCCTGATCCCACGCCTTTTGCGATACTTCTTGCTTCGATTATCAAAATCACACCTAATAAATGTTTGAAGATGGAGATATATGATAGATATGGAAGAGACTGCCGTCAATCCAACCACGTCTTCCGGAGAGCTCAACTACCAGATCAAGGTCAACGAGCTCGAAGCAGCAGTGCTTGACCTGAAGGTGAAAGTTGACGAGCTGATAAAAGAGAATAACCAGCTCAAGCGGGAGAACAACCAGCTCAAACGCATGCCGCTTTTTGTCGCGGTGGTTGTCGATATCCTTGAAAACGGGGAAGTGTACCTGCGCCAGCAGGGAAATAACCAGGAATACCTGACCCTTGCCTCAGAAGAAATCCGTCCGCTTTTAAAACCGGGCGCCAAAGTTGCGGTCAACAATGCCCTCTCAATCGTGAAAGTCATAGGCAATATCTACGATTCACGGGTCCGGGTCATGGAGCTCGAAGAGTCGCCGGAGATCAGCTACGCACAGATCGGGGGACTTATCGAACAGATCAAGGAAGTCCGGGAAGCTGTGGAATACCCGCTGACAAAACCCGAGATGTTCAAGCGGATAGGGGTCGAACCCCCGAAGGGTATCCTGCTCTACGGCCCGCCGGGAACCGGTAAGACCCTGATTGCAAAGGCGGTTGCCCACGAGGCAAAAGCGACCTTTATCCGCATGTCCGGCAGCGAGCTTGTCCACAAGTTTATCGGCGAAGGTGCGGGCCTTGTCCGCGAACTCTTCATGCTTGCCCGGGAACGGGCACCGGCGATTGTCTTCATCGATGAGATCGATTCAGTCGGCAGCATGAGAACCAATGACGGGACGAGCGGGAGTGCCGAAGTCCAGCGGACCCTCATGCAGCTCCTTGCCGAGATGGACGGGTTCGACAACCGCGGCGATGTCCGGATTATGGCAGCCACCAACCGGGTGGATATGCTCGATCCCGCTCTCCTGCGGCCCGGCCGGTTCGACCGGTTGATCGAGATCCCGGTTCCGGATTACGATTCCCGTGTCCAGATTATCGGCATCCACTCGAATAAGATGCACCTTGGCCCCGATGCCAAAATTGACGTAGTCGCGTCCATGACCGAGAACGCAACCGGTGCCGAACTCCAGGCAGTCTGCCGCGAGGCTGGCATGATGGCCCTGCGCCGGGAAGCATCGGAAGTCGGGATGGCGGATTTTGTCAAGGCAATCCACAAGGTCAAGAATGAAAAGACCGCCGACAACCGGATGTATACCTAACCATCATTTTTTGACCGGGCGGGCAACAGCCAGGCCCGCAGGGGAGATCCAGCCATGAACATCCTTTTGCTCCAGCGGGAGGGAACCGATCTCCACCAGACCCTTTTTAACTCCGAGACCAGCAGGCTTGTCCTGCGGTTTTATCACCCGAAAAAAAAGCCATGTGGCGTCTATATTTCCTGCGCATCGCTCAGCAGCGCCTTGTCCCTTGTTGCCGAACTGCGCTGGTATATCCGGCGCTATGTCCGGGAACCGCTCTTTGAACTGGAGAAAGGGATCTTTTTTACCCACGAACTTGCGCAGGATGTGTATTACGAAAGGACCGCGGTGCTCGGGCCCGGCTGGAAGTTCCGCAAACTCTACGGGTTCAAAGACGGGAAACTGATGAGTTCGGTCCCGATGAGCCCGGGATCCACCCTCGAAGAATATCACCAGGAATATGCCGGTATCACCGATACCATCGAGATATGGTGCAACGAGGACGAGGTTGAAGAAGGCGAATTAATGAGTACGCCGGAAGACAGGGACTAAATCCCGGGATCCCGTCCCGGTCAGACACCCGCTTTTAATCTCATTCAGGATAACCCGTATACCGCTCTGCTGTACAATTACACACAGAGAACCCTTCGTGGACGGTCACGATCACAGGGCTTGTCATATGCCTGTGCCAGGAACTGCTCAACACTGGCCCGGATCTCATCCTGAGAAATAATGGCATCGATATACCCGGCTTCCAGGTACTGACCAATGCCGGCACTGTCCCGGGCAAATTCCTTCAGGGAATCCCGGCTTTCTGCCGGAAGATTCTGGTTCTCGGCAAGAAGGTCGATTGCCCGGGAGCCGTAAATCGTGATGTCGGCAGTGGGAAGGGCGAGAATCCTGTCAGGATCGAACCCGGCCCCGCCCATAGCATAATAGCCGGCCGTATATGCCTTGCGCAGAACGATACTGAGGTGGGGAACCGACATATTAGCAAGGGTGGAGAACACAAGAGCCCCGTTATGAATGATCCCGGCCTGTTCTGCATTCTTTCCCACCATGAATCCCGGGACATCCGCAAGAAATACAAGAGGGATATTGAATGCATCGCACAGGGATGCAAAGGCTGACATCTTGCGGCAGCTCTCGGGAAAGAGAATCCCGCCCCGCACACAGGAGTTGCTCGCGATGATCCCGACCGTCATGCCGGAAACCCGGGCAAATGCCGTGATAACTTCACCTGCATAGTCTGCACGGTGCTCAAGAAGCGAATCCTCGTCAACAAACAGTTCCAGCACCCGGTGCGTGTCAAACCTGCAGTTCGGGTCATCCGGGATCCGGCAGGTTCCAAAGGGCGAGCGACGGACCGGCTGAACGGGCGGACTTCGCGGGGGAGCGTCCATAAACGATGAAGGAAAATACCCGATATACCGGCGGACCCATTGTAGTGCTGCTTTTTCCGATGCGACCAGTTTATCACAGGTTCCGGAGACTTCTGCGTGCATCCGGGCTCCCCCGTATTCATCATAGGAACTTGTATCCCCGGTCATCAGTTTTACCATATCGGGCCGTGCCAGGGACATGCCGGCACGTTCGACCATAACCACCGTGTCGCATTCCGCAACAGGATACGTGAGGGTTGTTGCGATGGGCCGGAATACAACCGCTATCCTCGGAACAATGCCGGAGAGTTGCGCAAACCGGGCAAAAATCCTGCCGGCTCCACGGGGATCGATAAAGGTCTGGAGGATCGCAAACGGGATCGCCGTTGTCTCCATGGCAACCCGTCCGGGACGATCAGCCAGGTGGATGACGGGAATACGTTCCTTTTCGGCCAGATCGAGAAGTGAGAGTTCCCGCTGCAGGACATCAAACGGATCGACCTTGACGGAGGCTTCGGGATTGAGCGCAATAACACAGACACGCCGGCCATCAATCGTACCGGTACCCCCGACAAGCTCGCTGTTGTCGGTTTTTCCATGCAGGGTAAAACTGCCCGGGTCAAGCAGCAACCCGAGCCGTTCAGTCATTATCGTGTTCAAGGTTATCGTCCCGTATCAGGGCCAGGGTAATCGTTCTCGTTCATTGTACCCTGACGATCATGAGGGTGATATCATCGTATTGCGGTTGTTTCTGGCTGAACGTATTTACTGCGCTGATGATGGCAGTGATAATCTCTTTTGCCGGGCGCTGCCGGTTCTCCAGGATTACCTGCGTGAGCCGGGGGATTTCAAACATCTCATTCTGATCGTTGATCGCTTCAGTAACCCCATCGGTATACAGGACAATGATATCACCGGACTGGAGGCTGATTTCACCCTGGCTGTACGGTGCATCCTCCATTGCCCCCATAGCGATCCCGGTTGCTTCGAGTTCCACCGGCTCATCCGACCCCTCCCTGAACAGCAGTGGGGGATTATGGCCGGCGTTGACATAGCTCAGGACATGCTTCTCATTATCAAGCACGCCATAGAAGACCGTGACGAACATCCCGGTTTTCGAATCCTGGCTGATGACCGGGTTGGCAAACGAGATCGCTTCGGATACTTTTGAAAACATCGAGGCGCTGACCCGGATAACGATCCGTGAGAGTGCCATGTACAGGGCAGCCGGGACTCCTTTGCCGGAAACATCGGCAATCAGGATTCCCATGCGGGACTTGTTGAGCGGAACAACCTCCAGGGGAACAACATCAAAAAAGTCGCCCCCTACTTCTTTTGCCGGAATATTGGTACCGGCAATCTCGAATCCTTCCAGCTGGGGGATGACATCGGGAAGGAAACTCTTCTGGATGTCGGCAGCAATCGCGAGTTCGGCATCCTTACGGGCCATCTCGTGTTCAAGCTGTTCCTTCTCTTTCTGGATCTTCTTTTCGTTGATCAGGTTATGGACGATGAGCGAGAAGATGGCAACCGCAACCGTGGTCAGGATGATCATGGGAATGGCGACATTGATCAGGATGGTCGTGATGCCGGCCGTGTTTCCCCCGACAATCCGTACTATGAGGGCGACTGCCGAAACAAACGATTCTACAACAATCGTGAAGATGATGGCATGTTTTGTGGAGATGATAGTGCGCTTGTTATACCAGTATACAAGGCCGGCTAAAACACCGGCGATGATGGGCCCTGCAGCGGCGGGAATGACATTCGATCCTCCCATGCTGAGGCGGTAGGCTGCGCCGATCAGGCCGGCACCGAGGCCGACATACGGTCCGCAGGTCAGGCCGGCAATGATCGGGCCGAGGTCGCGGATATTAGCCGTTGCACCAGAGACCGAGATGCCGCTTGTTAACCCGAATATGGAGAGGATACCGAAAATTACCATGAGGAGCACCTGCGTTGCAAGGGTGGGGCGGTGCTCGAGAACCTCCATGAAAAACCTGCTCCGCGTAAACAGGTAGGCAAAGACGATCACCACACAGATCATCTGGAAGAGCAGGATACAGGTCTGGAGGATGTTTATATCCATTTATCAAGGTTGGAGAAAACAGGATAAATATATTGAGTTACCGGACCTGCCTGTATCCGTCATTATGCAGGATCGGACGAATCCGGGGGATTTGTTCCTGAGGGGAGATAAAAATCGCGCAGCAGAGATAAAAGAAAAATACCGGCAGGTTTTTAGTCAGGGAATGGTTTCTCCACACATGCCGGGTGCCATAAAACCAGCGGATATGCAGACAAAATCAACAATAAGGAACCGGCCCGGGATTCATCGATCCCGTTCAGCCGGGAAAAGAGCAGGATGAATCCTGCACTTCATCGTTGTTCAGCTACCGTGTCAGTCTCTCAATGCATGCCCCTATGGCAAGGAGGATGATTGCCCCGGTCAGGAGCAGGATGCCTTTGCCCGCAATCAGGACGACCGGGGGTTCGTGGATGTGGTGTGTTGCAGTCATTTTTTCTCTTCCGTTTATTGGTAGATATGCGTGGGCCACATCACGATATATAATACTGAAATGGCGGGAGTCAATGCAATGCACCTGCCGGATGGGGGATTGAACCTGCTGGTAAGATCCGTGAACTGATCAGGACCAGTACCGGTCTTGCAGAATTACCGGGCCGGTTATGATGTGTAACCGGGGGCTTTCCACTTTTCCCCCATCCGACCCACATCTGACCTGACAGGGTATGTACGCATAATTTTACGTCATAAAAATTTACTGAAATCAGTAAAAAATCCAGAGGGGATAGGGGGGGTCAGTGGGGGCAGGTCCTCATTGGAACTTCGTTATCGCATAATTCCGGCTCCGGATTTTTATGTCATATGGGACCATTTCAACGAGAGCAATACCCACACTGGTATGCAGGTAACAAAAGCCGGATCCTGCAACCGGGCACTTCCATTGTGCCACCTCCGACCCTCCAACACCCCAATATTGCTGCCAGCCAGATGCCGGAATAGTTCCGGATCCGCCACCCACCAGGTATCAGCAATACCCCGGGCATATTTGCCGGGGACCGGTCGCATCATTCCGGGCTTTTTTTACCGGCCTTATGGGATCCATACAGAACGGAAAACGTGAAAAGAGGGATACAACCGGGCTTACGGGTACAACGAGGCGGGATCATCAATCGATTTCAATTCAAACCGGATACGAATACACGGATTCCAGAGATCCCGAAAACCAATTGAAACTAAAAAAGATAAAAATCTGTACGGGATTTACGCAAACATCGCGCCTTCGACATCAACCAGGCCATGCCGGTTGAAATCGAGGCCGACCTTTGCGATTGCGGCAAGGAAATCTTCCTGCGTGATTGCCGGCCGCTCTTTCCGGATTGCAAACATACCGGCCTCCATGCAGATTGCCCGGAGATCGGCACCGTTCTTGCCATCGGTCAGTCGTGCAACCTCGGTCAGGTTCACGTTCTCATCGATGGTCAGCGTACGGCAGTGCACCGTCAGGATCGAGAGCCGGCCCTTCTCATCCGGCAGGGGAATCTCGATGATCCGGTCGAACCGGCCGGCCCGGAGCAGGGCCTTGTCAAGAATATCGATCCGGTTTGTAGCACCGATAATCTTCACATCGCCCCGGTTCTCGAACCCGTCCATGCCGGCCAGCAGCTGCATGAGGGTCCGCTGCACCTCGCGGTCACCGGAGGTATTCGCCTCGGTCCGGGATGCACCGACTGCATCGATCTCATCGATGAAGATAATCGTCGGGGCCTTCTTCTTGGCAAGTTCGAAGAGCTCGCGGACGAGCCGGGCTCCTTCCCCGATATATTTCTGGACCAGCTCGGATCCGACCACCCGCATGAAATGCGCATTGGTTTCATGGGCGACAGCCTTTGCAAGCAGGGTCTTGCCGGTTCCCGGGGGTCCGTGGAGCAGGACGCCTTTAGGCGGGGCAATCCCGATCCGGTCGAAGAGTTCCGGGCGCTTGAGCGGCAGCTCGACAGCTTCCCGGATCTCGTTGATCTGGGCTTCGAGACCCCCGATATCAGCGTAGGTTTCCAGCGGGGAATCCACGAGTTCCATGCCGTACACTGCTGAATCGAACGAACTCGGCAGCAGTTCCACAATGGCAAGGGACTGCTGGTTGAGCGTGCACCGGACCCCGGGCTTGAGTTCTTCGGCATTCAGGGATGGCGAACTCCGGACCATGAACCGTGGCCCGGCACTGCTCCGGACAATCACCCGGGATGCATCGATCACATCGGTTACCGTGCCGATGATAAGCGGGGGACTCCGGAGCTGTTCGCTCTCGCTCTTGAGCTTCCTGACCTCGCGCTCGTACCGGATCTTCTGGGTCTCGATATAGCGCTTGTCGGCCTCGATCTGGCGGAGCTGTTCCCGCAACTCGAGATTGCGGGACTCAAGATTTCCCACACGCTCCAGCATCTGCGCTTCCAGTTCGTGCTTGTCATTCTCGATCTGGCTGAGCTGCTCACGGAGTTGTTCAGAAAGGTTGCGATAGAGCCGGTAAAGCTCTTCGGGGCTTTGAGGCTCCGTGGGCTGATGCAGGGTATCTGCCATCTCGTTCCTCAATAGTTATATAGGGAAATTGGTATAAAGTGTTTGTGAGATTATGCAGTGTGAAATGTGCGGAGAAACGATTCGCGGTACCCCAAAGCTGATCCGGGTTGAGGGAGCCGAATTGCAGGTCTGCAACCGGTGCGAGAAATACGGCACCGAGGTGCAGCAGGTTCGGCGAACAGACCTGAAACGACCGGTCAGCCGGGCGCCCGGCGCCCCCGCTCCCTCCGGTGCAGTTCCCCAGGTCCGGCATAAACGCGACATGTTCGATTTCATGGAAGGGGAGATTGTCGACGATTATGCCGTAAAAATCCGCCAGGCCCGGATGGAAAAAGGACTTTCCCAGAAAGATCTTGCCATGCAGATGAAGGAGAAAGAACACCTCATCCAGAAGATCGAGAGCGGAGGACTGATTCCCGAGGAAAACGTCCGCAAGAAACTGGAGAAGGTTCTCGAAATCCGGTTAATCGATACCCCGGTCGATGAAACGGAAAAGAAAGTGCCGGGGAAGATCACCCCCACGCTTGGCGACCTGACGATCATCAGGAAAGCCAAAAAATAACGTTTTTACGCGAGATCGATGACCGCATTGTGCAGGATATCAAGGGTATCCCGCATGGCCCGGCCGGCATCCCGCAGGTGGTAGTAAATCTCCTGGGTCCGTATAACAACCATCGCGTCGCTGGTGCGAAGCAGTTCAGCCATGCCGGTGATATAGACTTCGTCGAGTGCATTGCAGGCATTTCTTGCGTTCCGTATGTGTTTTTCCACGGCTGCCTTGTCCGATCCCATAACCCGGATACCCTGCCGGATGCTCTCCGTGCCGGACATGAGATAGTCAACCATTTTATGGATATATTGATCGGGCCCGACCGAGAATGCATACATCTCCCGTGCAGTCTCTTTTGAGAAATTGAGAATATAGTCCATCTGGCGGGAGATGCTGTAGATATCCTGCCGGTCAAACGGGGTGGAGAACGATTTTATCAGTTTTTCTTCCATATCGTGGCGCATGGAATCCACTTCGAGTTCAATCTCTTCGAGCATGACCGGGTTTGAAAGGGGAGTTTCGTTCAGCCAGCCGGCAAATGCCTGTACACCGCCAACGGTCAGGTCAGCCTGTCCGGCAAGCATTCCCTCGAAATCGTATTCGCGGGGAAAGATAGCATCGAAAAGACCTTTTCCGGTCCAGGATTTGTGGGTTCTGATTTTTTTATCCATATACTATTCAACCTCCAAGAACAGGGGAAACCAGAAGATAGAGCAGGCCGGCGATCAGCATGATGACCGGGATCGTTACAATCATTGCGGTTATAATATGGCCGCCGACTTCCCATTTGACTTTTTTTACATTCTCGGCTGCCCCGACACCGAGGACCGACATGGTGATGATCTGGGTCGACGAGACCGGTGCACCGGCAACAGTCGAGATGGCTATCGACGATGCTGAGAAAAACTGGGAATCGAAGGAGTGGATCGGTTCGATCCGGAAGATCCGCCGTCCCAGCGTGTTCATGATCCGCCAGCCCCCGCCGATAGTCCCAAGAGCCAGCAGGACGGCACAGGCAAACCGGGCCCAGAGCGGAACGTCGGCTGTGAGGGCAAGGCCGGATGCGACCATGACCATTGCAATCATGCCCAGCTGTTTCTGGGAATCATTGGCTGCATTTGAGAACGCCATAACAGCTGCTGCACACCAGTTGAGACCGATGATCTTCCGGTTTGCAGAACGCCCGGCATTGCGCAACAGTACTGATGTGGTTTTGTGCAGGAGGTAACTGCCGAAAAACCCGATAAAGACCGAAATGACAAAGAATGCGATGATCTTGACAAAACCGTCCAGTTCATGAGACGGGCCCAGCAGTCCGTTCACGCCCCAGAAGATGCTGCCGGTTCCTGCTGCTGCAATACCGGCACCAACCAGTCCCCCGATCAGTGAATGCGTGGATGACGAAGGCAGGCCGTATTTCCAGGTGATGAGGTTCCATGTAATGGCCGTGACGAGGGCAATGAAAAGGACCGTGATTTCCGCGCTCTGGGATGGCAGGCTGACAAGGCCGGTCAGCGTAAAGGCAACCGCACTTCCACCGCCGATCACCCCGAAAAAGGACATCACTGCAACAAGGATGATGCCGGTCCGGGGCGTTGCGGAACGGGAGGCGATGAAGGTTGCTGCAATCGAACTGGCATCCTGGAACCCGTTGGTAAACGTGAACACAAGCGCCAGCAGGATCGTCAGGATTGCAATCTCGAACATGGGAAACGGTTGGCCCTGATGCACGTGTCCCGTATGGGAACATGGCAGTGCATCATGCGCAGTAGGGGAATAGACTATAAAAAAGATAGCCCGGAATGACCGGAAACCGCCGGTCCGAAAAATTATTTCTTATTGGGGGCAAGCCCGATTGCAATCCGCAGGTTATCGTCCTTGCAGGGCTTTGTTATGAACCCGTCCAATTGTCCGTATGCCATTGAATGAAGAAACGGTTGCCCGGGCCATGGCCGGTGGGGATGTCCAGGTAACGTATGCCGGGGAATGGCTGAACGGACAGCGGGGCATCGCACCCCCGGACCGGGGTACATCCCTGACGTCAGAGGCCGGGATGGATATTGGTGCAATCCTGGGTGCAGCAGGGATTGCCGTGATGCTGGTAAAGCGGATGTGAATGCACAGGAACCATGCATGGTTTACTCATGACCGTTAAAATCCTGAAGAATCAATTCCGGCGCGAATGCAGGAATCGGTTTAATTGCTGAGTTTTTTCTGGCGGATTTTTCAAAAGTCAACAATATTTATCCCCGTTATCGGAGTACAAGTACCCATGGAAAAACCAAAGCTCATCCAATTCGGAATTGCCCTTGTGATCGGGATTATCATCGGCCTCCTCATCAGTTTTGCACTCTGGCATGGTACCCCGGACACCTGCACGGTACCACTCAACTGCTGATTTTTTTTAAATTCCGGGCATTATCCGGATACGGGACCATAGTACCTTTGATGTTGATCATCGGTATCATCTCTTTTAAAGCCCGGGGTTCACCGGAGCCGCATATTTATACCAGTCACCGGAGAACAAGTACCCATGGAACAACAGAAACTTATCCAGATCGGAATTGCCCTTGTGATTGGGATTATCATTGGGATCATCATCGGTTTTGCACTCTGGAACGGGGTTTCAGGATCCTGTGTGCCCCCGCTCAATGCGGTAAATTAACCGTTCGCCAAAAAGGGTGTTTTTTTTTAGAAAGGTTCAAATCTTTTTTACTTGTCCGGTATTCCCTGCGGTAACGTTGAGGAGAAAACTCCATGACTCCACCGAAGAAACCCGGGACGGAAGGCCGGAAAACCGGGATCACCTGCAACAACTGGTACACGGTTCTGTATTTTTTTTTGGAACCTGCGATTTTCAAGAGGGGCAGGGCCGGACAGGGGATTACCCGGTCATGGCAACCCGGGCGAAGTCGGCAATTCAGGCACACACGGGCACCAGGGGGGATGACAAGGGGGTGAAGACATCGATAGTGATGTTTCCCACCTTGCCATCACGGCGGAGATAGTAATCCGGCAACCGGTTCTCGTTATCATAAAAAGAGAACCAGTAACTCTGCCGGCAGGTCGTTTTCCGGTAGCCCGGAAGTGACGGGAAACTCTCTTCCTCGTGAAGGATAATCACATCAGGTTTTTTCTGGAGCAGGGCATTTATGTCCGACTGGTTACTATAGAGAAGGACGTCATTTTTCCATGTATCCCCCCGGTAATACCACGGGAACGGCCAGTAGTCCGGGGACGTGATCACAATGAGGCCGGCCTTGTCCATAACCTGCATGACTCCTCGTAAATCTTCGGAGTTTTGTACCTGGACTATCGGCTCGCTGATATCAGCCGGTACAAATGCCACGTGCCATGTCATGACAATGAGAAAAACGCAGCCGAGAATTGCAAATGCCATCTTCTGCCAGTTCAGCTTATAGACTGCGACAAAGCACATGGGCAGCAGCTGGGGGATGAGAAGCCAGGGGACTTTTTCCCCGACCCAGGCATAAAACGCCATGGTCAGGATCATCCAGTAAATGCAGAACTGGAAAAATAGTTCCGGTTTTTCGCTTCCGTCTTTTCCGACCTGCATCTGGGAGAGACTCGTGTTCGCAGGTTCGCTTACGGGAAGAATAAAACGGCGGCGGGAAAACCAGTTCTTCGCTTTTTTGAAAAGTGGGCTGTTGCCGGCATCACGTGCCAGGAACTGGAGGGTGCCCATTATTGCAAGCAGGAAAATCGGCAGTTCGTAGAGCAGGTACAGGGGAATATAAAAGTAAAACGGCCCGCCCAGCCGCTGCTCGTTATGCATCCCGACCCAGTGATCCACTGCCGTGTACCAGCCGGTTGTGTTAACCTGGAAATTTATGCCCTGAAGTCCGATTTGGAAATTCCGGCCGAGGATTGTCTCCGGGTGAACCCCGAAGGATGAGTAGAGCGCCCCCAGGATTCCAAGGGTAATAATTACCCCGATAACCAAGTCCTTTTTCCAGCCGGACGGAAGGACAAACCGTTTATGCCAGAGTGCAAATGCAAAAAATGAGATAAATACCAGGAGGAAAAACGGCATTTCCTCTTTACAGGAAAGAGCTCCGCCGGTTGCTATCGCTGCCAGAACCGCGTACCGGGTCTGTCCCCGTTCGAAATACCAGAGGATGGCAATGAGCAGGAGAAGGGTAAAAAACAGCATGAAGATATCATGCCGGAGGAACCGTGAGAAGTATACCATGTCCGGGGATATCGCAAGGAACAATGCGGCAACCAGGGTCTGCGTTTTGTCAAGATACCCGAGCCGGAATATGCAATAGACAAGCGGAACGAGAAGAAATCCGAAAAGGGCGGGCAGTATCCGGCCTACAAGATCAGAATCACCAAATACTGAAAACATTCCCGCGGTAGCGTAATAGAGGAACGGTCCGTGGAAACTCGGATCGTAGACCCATGCTCCCCTGGTCAGCAGCTCATAGGAGAACCAGGAGTGGACGACCTCGTCGTGATGAAAAAGTTTGAGATCGGGCTGCCAGAAGCGGAGAATGAATGCAGCAAGAACGATCAGGAGAAAAATCCGCTCGAAAGTAAAAAATTGCCTGATTTTATTGGAGAGGATCGCAGCCTGCTGCACAGTGCACCTTACTCATGTACGTATGAAGTCCATACCGATAATATTTGGTACCTGAATATTCGTCCACATGGGGTGAGTTCATTCATCATAACCGGTTTTCCCGGTAGTCATACCTGCTATACTGGATCTGTCGGGAAATTTTTGCTTACGGGAGGGCCGTAATCTTCAAACCGCGGAGAAGATCCCCACAAAGGAATACCTGCCGGGTCGTGGTCGGGCATTACGAATATTCATAATATGACAGGGAAAATACTCATTCTCTTATAGATTACTGCCAGCCGGAGTAATTCCGGACGGAGTATGATTCCATGTGGACACTTGATATCACAACCCTTTTTTTGACCCTCTTTCTCATCAATGTCGTCCTCACGCTGATGCTCTTTATGTTCTGGAGATCCAAGAAGACACATGTGGGGTTCAGGACATGGATGCTTGCCCTCCTGGTCGCATCCTGCGGGTATTTTCTATACGTACTCGATGGAGCCGTGCCCGTTCTGTTCTCCTCAACCGTGGCAAATCTTTTGATTGCACTGTCGGTCATGATGCGGCTTGACAGTACCCGGAGGTATTTCCAGTCACAGAGGCTCTCCCGGTTCATCTATGCCGCCCTTATCCCGGCTGCTCTTCTCCTTTTCTATTTTATAATCATTACCGATTCGATTGTCATCCGTGGCGTGATTATCGGGTTGCTCATTGTTCCCTCATTTTTAGCAGCCTCGCTCATTGCGATACAATCCCGGGAACCAGAGACCCGGTCGCTCAGGTACAGCTTTGCCGCAGCCCTCATGGTTACGGCAATCTTCTGGACGGCAATAACCATGATTGCCGCCATCACTCCCGGGGATCATTCGATTGAAGGCGAACCGATTAATTTGATCTTCTTTTTGGTCACCATCCTCATGGATGTCATTTCCACAAGCTCATTCCTTATGCTCAATATGGCCCGGACGCAGGGAGAACTCAGGGAAAGCGAAATGCGGTACCGGAACCTTGCCGATAACCTTCCCGATTATGTTCTGGTCCATACCGGGGAGGTAATCCTGTATTCCAACCCGGCGGCAACCCGCCTCATGGATCCTTCCTTGGACTCCCTTGCCGGGCGATCCATCTACACATTCCTGACTCCGGAAAGTGCAGAGATTTGCCGGGCGGCAGTTGTCGCATACAGCAAAGGAGAAATCCCCATACCCCCGAACGAAATTGATATCCGGCTCCAGGACGGTACGATCCGGCACTGCATGATCAGGACCGTGAAGATTGAATACAAAAGAATTCCTGCGTACCTTGCCGTGATCACCGATATCACCGAGCGGAAGGCTGCTGAGGACGCACTCTTCCGGGCAAACAGGAAACTCACGATCCTCTCATCGATAACACGGCACGACATCAAGAACCAGCTCACGGCCCTTTCGGCATATCTCGGTTTATCTGCGGAAAATACCGATAGTGGTTCTCCTGCACCGGAGTATATTAATAAGGCAATACGAATCGCTGAAATCATGGGGCACCAGATCGATTTCACAAAGATCTATGAAGAGATGGGGACAACTGCCCCGGCTTGGCAGAATGTCAGTGCAAGTATCCGGCGGGCAGTTGATTCCCTGCCCATGCGGGACGTGAAGGTAGAGACTGACCGGTCTGATCTGGAAATTTATGCAGATCCCCTGTTTGAGAAGGTCTTCTACAACCTGATCGACAATGCCCTGAATTATGGCGGCAAGGGTATGACCACGATCCGCATCACGTCAAAAGTGACCGTCACGGGACTCGTGATTACCTGCGAGGATGACGGGGTAGGAATCCCATACCCGGATAAAAGCCAGCTGTTCGACCAGGGCTACGGGAAACATACCGGCCTTGGCCTCTTCCTCTCCCGCGATATCCTCCTGATTACCGGTATCACCATCACGGAAACCGGGGAGCCGGGGAAAGGGGCACGGTTCGAGATGGCAGTGCCAAAAGGGGAGTACCGGATAACCAGCGGGTTGGCGGGAGGCAATAACCAAACTCGCTCCTTCGCGGGTAAATAGTTCCGCAATGCCTCTCCCGATTCCGGATGTTGAACCGGTTACGATACAGACTTTACCATCCAGTCGGCCTCGATTTGCCATGAATTTTCATTCACCTGTACTTTGATTTATTCTTTTCAAAACGATGCCGGGGTCTTCTTCCAATTCCCGGCTTTCAGTTCTTTTGAAAAATATCCGGGGAATCAGATAGGGATCCAGAAAAACAATTTTCCCGAAAAGACGATCAGCATATCGGTTATCGGGAGTTTTTATGGGCTGGTACAACAGCACGGGGATATTTTAAGAAGGTAAAAAGCTAATAAGAACCAGCTAAAGGCGTAGCGAGGTAACTTAATGCCAACGAGTAAGAAACAACTGGTGAAGCTGAACCAAGCAAAGAAAGTCAAGGCAGAAGAGCTCTCAAAGCAGGCAGCTGCTGGCAGCAAAGAGGCCCAGAAGAAGCTCAAGAAACTCGAGAAAAAGATCAAGTAAGCCACCTTTTTTCAAGTTTTTTCCTGGAACGGCGTCTCCGTCGCAGATCCCGTTTTCTCAGACCAGTCGGATAATGAATTACCTGCAAAAACAGGTACACATTTACACAATTTTTCCGGAAAAGGATGATTTGATTTGATTTACGCCAGACGGAGCATTTTGCAAGACGATATGAAACGCTGATGTACGTTTTCGGAAGGCAAAACCCAGGATCCTTGGGGGTTGCTTGGAAAACTCTATGGCAGAAATCAATTGCCGGGATCAAGGGGATGGTCGGGCAACCGGGAAAATGAGATGAAATCGGGTGACTGAACCAGAGTTAATGAGGATGGGGCAGAAAAATAGGACGTCCAATATTTTCTCTACCGTGCACGGAAAGGGATTTAATACTCATCCTGCGGTTTTGAAGTGATAGCTTCATCGACTTCGGGCTGGAGAAGCAAAAGTGCCTCCCGAACCTTCTTCCGGATCGCGGGATTCTTATGGTCCTGCAGGGTATCGAGACACGCGATTACTCCGTCACCGATCAGCGCTTCTTCCTCACCTGCTGCTGCAGTGGCAATAATGATCTCCAGGGCAGAAAGAACAATATGCGGGTTCTTTTCCCCGAGCAGGTTCCTGATGATCTCAACCCCGCCCTGCCGTATCAGCTCGTCCGGCCTCCAGTCGTCATCTTCGGTACTCACAGCCAGCGCTTCTATTGCTGCCTCCCTGCCCATCTTCGATTTTCCCGAGAGACGGCCAAGCAGGTCCCGCATCAGATCCTCCTGAATCTGCAAATTTTCTGTCATTCTTTCACCAGTCCCAGTCTTCTGCGCAGAGGAATCATATTCCGATTGATGATACTGCATCTCATGGATGAAAAATTTTGTGATGCTATAAAAATGGCACTATTTTGAAATCACGGAGCGCTACGGGAACTCCCGAAGATTTTGAAATGCACAGATTCACTCGCGTGCAGGGAAGAATGTCTCATGAGGGTTGGGGGATCAGGGTCGTGGTTCTTCCGCGGAAGACTGTGTTGTGAGGGTGGGCAGGAGTACCTGCCCGGGAAAATATCCCGGCTACCGGTTAACCCCGATACTTCTGATGAAGGTTACAAGTTTAAAGAAAACCGGAGGGTTCTTCTTTTTCTTCAGGTCCGGTAGCAGGACGGACAGGGAAAAATCCCGATCGCTTAAAAGATGAGATAATCATCGCCGGCTACTCCCGTTGAATCCAAACGGTACGACCACGTGTTTATCGAGGATGTGTTTGCCCGAACAACCGCAGTCCGAACAACCGGATCGATCCAGGATTCTTCACCCGGGGGAATCGGGTGGTCATAATTTCCCTGGAAAATTGCAAGGGTCAGTTCCCTGCCGGTATGTACGAAGCACAAATATCAACAGTTATCAGCATAATCGACAACCCCCTTATATCACCGGAACTTCAGGATCAGATCCGGGGAAAAGTACCATGTTAGAAATACAATCACCGGATGCACTGAAAAATCTCGTGAAGGTCATCATAGGTCTTGCGATTCTCGGGTTAATCATAGCCCTGATCATCTATACGACCGGCATCATCACAGGCCAGCAGGCTCTTGCAGCCCAAGCCCCCCTGAATATCTGTGGACCGGAATGGGGTTGCGGACCGGAGTAAGTCCCTGCCGGCCGGCGGTGCCCTGACTCCCCATTTCCGGCACCGGTTGTGCATGGTGCCGGACATGAATCGGCACCTATAACTGATCTGACTATGAGACATAGATCTGCGGCCGGCAGAACACGTTTTACCGGTCACAGAAACTCATACCACTCAATACCTTTCGTATCCGGCATCCTTCCGGATGCGGAGAAGGTGAACACGTATGAAGAACCGATCAATACAATTCCTGAAGTTTTTTCCGGGTCATTTCCCGGGAATGGATAGCATTCCCGCCCGATACCGGGATGATCCTGTCCCTCCTGCGGAGCTTCCACACGGGGACACTGCCAGAATATCCGGATCGCAGGACCGGATCGTTTTTATCGCACCCGCGATTTTCCGGTTCCCTGCAGGCGGAGATACATGAATTCCCCCGCAGCCTGTACGATATCCGGCAGGGACAGGTGCCCATCGTTCCTCATTATCTGCTCCGCAGCATTCGTGAACGCGGACAAGGAGGGCACGATACCCTGACCATCTGCTGATTCGCTACAATAAGTTCAACCATATGTCGCCTCAATACACGTGCTGACAACAGGCACGATTTTTCTTTTTTCCTTCATGCGATAGGGAAATATTTCCCGCATTTATTCCAAATCACCTGGGTTCATACACGGTTTTTCAGAACGAACAGATTGTTCCGCTTTTGTTAATTCCGGGGGATGGAAATTTTTCCCCGGGTTTTTTCCAAAAACCATTCGTTTATATGGTATTTCTGCCCACGATTGAATTACATATTCTTCAGGCTGGTTACAACGATGTCAGGATCTCCTTATTCACCCCTTGCCCATCTCGTGCTCGTCATAGTCTGCTTATCGGTTGCCGGGACATGTATTGCCGGAGTCTATTATTACGCAGTCGACCTCCCGCAGCAGAACAACCTGCAGGAACCGACCAATGATCTGATGTCGTGCAGCCTGTCCTGCGATGCCCAGTACTACTCCTGCATCCCCTCCTGCAAGGGAAGCGGCAGCATTAGCGCCACGCAAACGTGCCGGAGCAATTGCCTGACTGAGTATACTGCCTGTAAAGATTCCTGTTAGAAAATTCCTTTTTTTCGGGAAGAATATTCGTTACCGGTTCATTCGTTCCCTTGTTCTGGTGCGAGTGAAACATTTTCTCCTGTTTTTTCCATTGACCACTTGTTTATGAGGGAATTTTACCAGCCATAGTATTACAAATTCATCAGGACGATTTTCATCATGCCACTCACCGAACGATTGCCGCTTGCACGGCTTGTACTCTTCATGGCCTGCTTATCGATCGCCGGTTCCTTCCTTGCCGGTTCGCATTACGTGATCATCGACCGCCCGCACCAGGAATTTGCCTCCCATCCACCCCCAAACAGCGGATCCTGATATCCTGTTGACTGGTGGACCGCTCTCTGGTCTCAGATATTCCATACCCGTAGCTGCGGAGTGTGCTATGACAGATACAACTGTTGCTGCGATTAAGAAGCGTTCCTTTATTTTTACCACATTGAACCGATACGATATTGCTGATTGCATCCCGGGGTAAATCACCGGGCATCCAAAAGAGAATCCGATATGTATATCTTACCCTGCATTCTTTTTTGTACCAGCAATACGCAAATCCACGGAGCTGAAACCCATGTCTGAAGCACAATCAACGGATGCTATGAAAAAAATCGTGAAGTCCATCGTCTGCCTTGCGATTCTCGGGACAGTCATTGCCCTTGCAGTATATTTCATTTTCATTCTTCCCGGACAGGCTCTCACGCCCCCGTCCAACGGGTGCGTCTATCACCACACAATCTTCGGAGACTGGTGGGATTGCAGTTAGGACAGGCAGCAGTAATACCCTGCCGTTTACCAAAACAATCTTTTGAAGAAACCCCATTCCGCAGAGGGCTTCCGGTTCAGGAGTGAACAGGGATACGATGGTTACGGCAAGGAAGGGAGACGACAACAATGATCATCTTCTCGTTGTGCCGGGGCCGGACCGCTTGCAATCCGGTTTTTGGGGCGGGATATGATATGCCGTGCCACTCTGCCGCCCTGTAGTCTGTTTTAAAAAAACATTCCCGGTATACCGGTACCCTCCCTAAAATGCCCGACCCGGGAACTACAAAACAAAACCGTTAACTCAACCGGCACCCGGAATACCGGTATATGCCAAAAAAACGGATGTACGTCTGTTCGCTTGAGGCAGGAATTGATGTGATCTGCGGGAAATGGAAACCGGTCATCCTCTGGAAGATCAAGGACGCCCCCTTGCGTTTCGGAGCGCTCCAGGAAAAACTGCCGGCGATCTCCCAGAAAATGCTTACCCGCCAGCTCCGGGCTCTTGAAGCAGATCGCCTGGTCTCCCGTACGGAATATCCCGGCATGCCGCCCCGCGTCGAATATTCCCTGACGGAGCGGGGGCGAACCGTCATCCCCATCCTCATGTCACTGAAAGACTGGGCGGATACAGAGCTGAAAGACCAGATCGAAGAGAGCCACTGAGTGGGCCGTTCCCTTCTTTGCGACCGGCTCTCCTGCTGACCGGACTCACGGACGTTATTGCCCTTCGCTTGCTGACATTTTTGTCCCTGATCCCTATTTATCCCCGTGAGATCTTTTTTAACCCGGAGAACGGTGAGATGATGTTGTACAGGAAGTTCCCACGATGCCCGCACAATCTCTCGATCCTTGGGTTCGGGTGCATGCGGCTGCCTCCTGCCGAAGGAGAGCAGGCCGGAGGAAAGATCGATGAGCCACAGGCAATCCACATGATCCGTACCGCCATTGACACCGGGGTCAATTATATCGATACGGCCTACCCGTACCACAACGGGGAGAGCGAGGTTGTCGTCGGGAGGGCGCTTGGAGACGGGTACCGCGAGAAGGTCTTCCTCGCCACCAAGCTCCCGAGCTGGCTCGTCACCAGCCGGGAGGACATGGACCGGTACCTGGATGAACAACTTGCAAGGCTTGCCACGGACCATATCGATTTCTATCTCCTCCACGGGCTCGGCGCCGAAACGTGGGAGAACCTTTCCTCCTTGGGCGTGCTCGAATTCCTCGACAGCGCCCGAGCAGATGGCCGGATCCGGCACCCTGCGTTCTCCTTCCACGACCAGTATCCAGTTTTTAAGGAGATCGTCGATGCTTACGACTGGACCTTTGCCCAGATCCAGTACAACTACATGGACGAACAGTTCCAGGCCGGTACAGACGGGCTGAAGTACGCAGCGGAACGGGGCCTTGGCATCGTTGTCATGGAACCGCTCCGGGGCGGTCTCCTCTCAGGGGATGTCCCCGCAATCCACCAGCATATACTCAACGCTCCGGTCCGGCGCACACCTTCGGAATGGGGACTCCGCTGGGTCTGGAACCACCCGGAAGTCACGGTCGTGCTCTCCGGGATGTCGGCAATGGAGCAGGTCCGGGAAAACCTTGCCATTGCAGAACAGGGCGTGGCGAATTCACTCTCACCCATCGAGCTTGCGGTTGTGGAAAAAATGCGGGACACATTTGCCTCCCGTGTGAAGATCCCGTGCACCGGTTGCCGGTATTGCATGCCGTGTGAAAACGGCGTCGATATCCCCTCGTGTTTCATGTATTACAACCAGGCGTATACCTACGATGCAAAAGAGAAAGCAGCGGGCGTGTACCTCTGGGCTCTCAGCGGTACGTTTACCGGAGGAATTCCGGGGTATGCCTCCTGCTGTATGCAGTGCGGGGAGTGCGAAGAAAAATGTCCTCAGCATTTTCCCATACGGGAATACTTAAAGGACGTCAGCGAATTTTTCGGGAAATGAAAAACTGAGGAACTACCATGCCGGTAATAACGATTGATCTCTGGGAAGTAAGCCCGGAAATAAAAGCAGAACTGATCAAGAACCTGACAACGACCGCGTCGGAGATCACAAAACTTCCGCCGTCTGTATTTTTTGTGTATGTCCGGGAATATCCGACTGACGCAATAGGCGTTGGCGGGGTCCCGCTATCACAGCAGGTCCCGCATGAGGGGACACATTCCGGATAGGATCCTGTGTCCCAATCCTGACTGAACAGGGATTGCCGTACCAATTCATCCTTTTTCGATCGCCGGTGACACCAGGATTGCCTGGTACTTGCCGATGATCTCCCGAACCCATTGCCGGCCGCACTCAAGATCCTCCGGGGGTGGATACCGGTAATGGACGGGGATGGTCTCACCCCGCGGATCGTTCTTCCTGAGGATTTTCGCAACAATCGTTTCCAGTGTTTCCGCCATGACGGAAAGCATCGTCTCCCCTTCTTTTGTCCCGAACGTGGCAAACAGGACAACCTTCTGCCCGGCAAAATCGCTCTCATAGATCATGTGTTTGATCCCCACGGGCGTTTCTCGCAGGTACCGGTCCCGGGAAAAAGGTTCCCGGCGTCCGATAGCGGTTTCCTGATATCCCCGGCTTTCCGGTGAAGATCCCGGGCCGGAAACAGTTCCCGATTTTTCCACCATCATCGTATATATACCATTCAGCCTAAAAGGAAAATAACCACAACTTCGTGAGAATGGGATGAAAATGTCCGAATCAACAAAACCGCCGCTTGCACGGCTTGTACTTTTCATGGTCTGCTTATCGGTTGCCGGGACATGTATTGCCGGAGTCCATTATTTCGCGGTGGATCTGCCGCAGCAGCAGGCAGTGACCGCGCCGGCGAATGAGTGGGAATATGATAATCCCTGCGATTTATGCATCGAAACCTGCGACCGGGTCATGGGACACTGCGTTGAGTCCGATGGGAACAACTGCCTGGCAGAGTTTTACGTGTGTTATAATACCTGTCCCTGTTAGTCCGGACGGGATTGGGAATACATCCCCTTTCCCGCACGGGCATCCCACAGCAGCCCGGCCGCTGGTCCCGGCCAGGCACTCCCACCCTGCTTCAAAGGGTTCAGCGGTACAGTTCGCATTTTTTATTCACTTCCCTGTCCTTGAAGAGAATGACAGGAAATCAATGGTGATTTGTTGTCGGATATCCGTTCTCCGTAAACTTCACCGTAAACAAGGCTCGTTTGAGCGCAATGTTTCGACCGATAACCTGATCGCTATCATCTCATCGGGAGAAATTATTGAAACGTATCCTGATGATGAGCCCTGTCCATCGATTCTCATGATAGGATTTATCGAAGCGATCGTCTATCACGCAGTAATTGCGGTTTGCACGGATCATATCCGGGTCATCACAGTTCATATCCCGGAAGAAGACAAATGGATTGAGTACCGTAAAAGGAGGAAAGAACCATGATTCCGGATCGTTGCAGTTTCTGTAAAGGAAAACTCCGGCAAGGAACAACGGAATTTCTCGCACATGCTGCCGGTGAGGTCATCGTGATCAAGGATGTGCCGGCATATGTCTGCGAGCAATGCGGGGAAGCCTATTACACAGCTGAGACTTCCCGTAAAATTGATGGTGTGATGCGGGACGCTCACCAGAAGAAACTGTGCATGCGTCCGCTTCCTGCGGGTGAAGTCTCACTGAATGGATAACTTTTTGGGGGTGGTTTCCTGCCAACCCCTCAATAAAAACCGGGTGGAACACTCCTTCATCAATTTTTTTTTGCGATGACTCCCGTTACAACGGATGGCCTTCGGCAGTCTCCACCGGCACGACCCCGCCACGAAACGGATGCCGGCTGTCTGCTCTCCAAAATCCTGGCATGAACATTGGAGGAGCACCAGGGATGCGATCTCGCCGATGCCATTATGCTGTTTATCTAGCCAGATTCCGGTTGAACCCGGAATGATAATGTATATCTCTGTTGGACATTGTCTGAATCATCGAATCGATAAAAAATTGCCTGGAATGATTGTTCTCCGGTTCCCGCAGCCCGGATATGCCATACGTGGGTTCCCTGAATATCAAACCGGGGCATTTCAGGATTGGCATAGTATTGATCACCAAGGGGCTCGAGACCGGGACTGAATGATGCGTGCCATTGGGCTCCCAAAGCCAATGTTTCTGTCAGGTTGACCGCGAATTCCGTATCCTGGAAAATTGCGTACGTCTTCCCATTGTCCGATTCATTAAAAACTATTACAGATCCGTTCGATGGGATTATTACCGGGATCTGGCTGAAAGAACTGTTGTCCGGTGAAAGATTACCGGAATTATTCATGACCGGAGGCGTCCCGGTACACCCTGCCATGAAAATCAGGACACCAAGAATTATTCCGGCACAAACCGGATGTATCGGCAACTGCATGAGTGAAGGATAGATTACCGGCACAATATAGATAATGATTTTTTCATTTACCTGGAATTTTTTAATCAAATTGCGAGCTGCTGTTGCCCGTTACTAAGAGATTACTGGTAATCAGCCATGAGGAAATTTAACGAGCCGGGTGGGCAACTTCCCCCGCGGGAATCGTCTTGGCACGAATATTAATCATATAGGAGAAGATAGTACGAGTACAAGAATACTCTGGACGGAGTTATCACATATGCCAAAATTCCTGAAAATAATTGTAGAAAAACATCCGGATGGTTACATCGCATACCCGCTTGGCATGAAAGGTGTAGTAATCGGAGAGGGAAATACGTACGAAGAAGCACTCGCTGACGTGAAGTCCGCAATACAGTTCCATATCGAAACATTCGGCAAGGACGCATACGATACCGGCGATCTTATCGAGACATTCGTTGCCGAGGTTTCTGTATAGATGAAATTTCCTCAGGATGTTCCACAGCCCAAGGTAATAAGGACGTTTGAGGATCTCGGATTCTACATCGTCCGGATCGGGAATCATATTTCGATGCAGCGTGAGAATCCGGACGGGACAAAAACTCCGCTGACCATGCCGAACCATGAACGGATCAAGGGATCAACTCTTCGTATCATCTGCACGCAGGTAAGGATTTCCCGCGAGGATTTTCTCCGTGCTTACGAAAAATCGTGAGTATTGTTAAGGTATGCAGGGTGTATTTCAGTCAGGTTCATACAATGCTTCCGGACCAGTAATCAACCCACTTCACTTCTCCGTCTGAGAGTCCCGGCCCGGTAAACGTGGGATCCCTTTACGGGGAGAACTATAACACATTCATGTCAGGATCAAATCCGGTGCATGGTGTTATTTTCATCAGGAACTAACCATTTTGGTGAATATGATGAATAGCGGCCAAAAAAAACCATTACTCTTTTTTTTCCTGCTGGCGGTCCTGCTCATTGTGCATCCTGTCATGGGATATGAGTACTTGTCAAAACCGGAATGGGAGGTGCCGATCCCTTATTTAGATAATGCAGCAAACCAGGCTCCGGTAATCCATGTTGCTGAGGGAGGCAGGCTCATCTCTCTGAATTTCCCCTACGAACCGGGTCTTTTTGTCTATGATAAAAGCGGTACTCTTCTCTTCAATACAACGCTCTCCGCTGAAAAAACACCCTGGATCTCATCCGTCAGCCTTGTTCCCGATGGGACGGGACTCGTTGTCACCCAGCTTGTCCCGGGCTGCTGTCACGGATCGGTTTCCAATACTTCGTCGAATAAGGTGATATTCTTTGACCGGTCCGGCAGGATTGTCTGGGAATATGTGACGTATAGCCCGCCTCTCGCATCTGTGGTTTTACCAGACACCCGTGATATCGTTGTCGGAACTGAGGACGGGACGATCCTCTGTCTTGACGAAAATGGACAGGTACGCTGGACAACACGAGTGGAGGCCCCCCTAGTATCACTTACCGTTTCGGGTGACGGGAGCACGATTGTTGCCGCGGGAGACAGCAACTACGATTCATGGAAACAGTATGGTGAGCCGCTCGTTCCGTACGATCTGTTTTTCCTTGGTGCAAACGGGACTGTCCTTGGGAAATACCAGACGCGGGGACAGAATACGGTTGCGGCGGGCAGGGATGCATCGGTGATCGCTGTGATCGGGGGTCCTTTTAAAAACCTCATGCTGTTCAACCGGACGGGAACAAAAACCGGCGAGCGATCATTCCCCGGCACCGTATCCGCACTATCCATGACGGGCGACGGTACCCGGATCGTTGTGCAGACTTCTGACGGACGCATCTGGTGTATGGATAATGATTTGCGGGAGACCTGCGATATGCCGGCGGCACCCGGCCCGCAGGGTATTGCAGTATCCGATACCGGGGAGACCCTTGCTTTTGGAAAGAACCAGTTCGTTACGATATATTCTCTCTCAGGAGAACAGCTTGGGATCTATCCTGGTGAAAGCAGGGTCCGTTCTATTTCACCGGTTCCCGGGAGCGGATCTTTTATCATTGGTACTGAACAGAAGATGATTTTTTTTAACGTGACTGCCGTGGGATCTGAAAGGGGATTACATCCGGATCAGATAGTTCCTGCAGGGCAGTCTCCGACTGCCGCACCACTCCCGTTGCCAATCGTAATCGTGGCTTTGGGATTATGGTCTATCCTTGCTGTCAGGATGAAAAAGGACAGGTGATATCCGGACTATTAAAAGAGAGTGAGTCCCCTTATGAAAAAATGGAATATATCCGTATATTATCCGGCAATTCTCATCGGGATCGTTTTCGTCGTGCTTATCGGAGGCTGTGTTACGGATACCCCCGCTTCACCATCAACCGGCATGCCTGCTGCCACACCAACGTTGCCTCCCATGCACCCGCCACTCTCAACCATAACCGTGACCCCGGCCCCGCTGGAACTTACGGCCGTTCCATCACCTGTGTTCACGCAGGATCCCATTACCGGATGCACAATGGATCCCCGGATCCCGGAACCGGTCGATACTTCCATCCCGGTCCGGGACCCGATGCCCGGAGTCCGGCATTCCATTAACGAGAACGAATCCGGCAGAACGATAGTACTTGAGAAGGGAGAGATTGTTGAGATAAACCTCCGGTGGGCTCCGGGAGTTGCCTGGACCTGGGACGTACCGATCTATGGGTGCGGGCTCGAGCTTCTGAATGACGGGTACTTTGACACCGGTACCGATTTCTGGAACCAGTCCGGCCATTACCGGGCCCGGTACCGGGCGATCAGATCCGGGACATCGTTCATTGACGGGATATTTGGCGTCTCGCCCGGTGGCGCTGCGACTAAAGCGAATCCCCGGTTCAATCTTACCGTGATCGTGAAGTAGGACCGGCTCAAAATTTTTTGGCAGACGGGCCCTCTGCGGGCTCCGATTAGCTATTCCGGATAACGATGTGGGACAAATTCGCGAAAATGTGGGACTAATGTTTTCGGAATCCTGCGTATCGTGACCCGATTGGCTGGATTCCGGGTAGTTCGGGTCCGGAACATGGACGCTAATAGACCCTATTGGAAGGCGAAACTCAGGGGGCTTGGGGGATAGGAGGGGCAAATTGAAATGAAGGGCAGATTCCAGAACTTGTATCAGTTGCCAGTTTGATTATTTGGACAGAAATTATTTCTTATCTTGTGATAAATGGCAGATTGCGGACGACCGAAAGTTGTCCCGAAAAGTGTAGGACGGGTTCACCAAGCGACGAACTTCGTTGAACCCGGTTCCGCCCGTAGGCATGAGATTGTTATCTTCTGATCCTATGAAGGTTTCCCATGCCGGCGAGCGAAGGCTATGAAAAAAGAAAGGAATTGATGAAAAATGACATATAAGAAAACACTAGTTATCCTGCTGGCACTGCTGCTGGTGGGGATGGCAATGGTACCGATGGTGAGTGCAGAGGACGGCAAGACCATTGTTGATGGCAACATTGTCTATGTCGCAACTGCATCACCTGCACAGCTTGAAAAAATCAATGAATTGTGGGGCAAGGATATCACTATCGGAGAATACCTGACACAGGTCCACCCCTCACTTCTTGAGGACATGCCAGCGGATGTCAAAAAAACCATATTTGAGAAAAAATGGCGTTGGTCAACTGCGGAAGAGATGACAGTCCCGCCCAAGTCTACAGATTCAAGCAATACGGATGTTGATTGTTCTGTCTTTCTTATAAGCGCTGGAAGTGTTGTCAGGTATGGTGGCGGGGCATTGTATAATAACAACCCTGCCCCGACAATGCTTCAGTCATCAACGTATGTACGTAATTCCGCAGATCAATTGGTTTCATCAACAGGTGCAGTAGGCTACAATGTCAAACGAGTCTATGCTGACAACCAGTTCGTCCCTCCCGTTCATGGAACATATCATGCACAGACATTCGGGCAATCAACAAGTCCGGATGTTTACGGGTTTTCTGACGTCAATTATCTACTCTGGTAAACCCTTTTTTTTAAATAAACATTTGTGTTTGTCCCGTAACGGATATTCATTCTACAGCCACATCATTGCCATTCACATGGATATAAGGAATACAGGATCTCCTGTCAGAATTCATCCGGAAACGTGAAAAACCGTCAGTGCCGGTAATGCAGTTCCAGCAGGGAACCGTTCTGCGCATCGACCCATCCGACTCCTTTATCCGGGTTCTGCTGAGCCCGGATATATTCGTCATCGAATTCCACCTTCCATGCAAGCAGGATGCTTTCAGGCGCCGGTGCGATTCCTTCTTCAGTGCCGGTATCCTTCCACCGGAGATCCACAGTCCGCACCCTGATACGGTCTGCCGATAGCGGGTAATGTGACCGGGCTTCCTGCTCCACGATACTGCCAGCAGCACCGCGGGCAATTGCCGGGACGGACACCGGTGCAAGGGCATTTTCCGTAAGCACCCATTTTTTCTGGTACCGTACGATGTCACCCGTTACCGGATGGACCGTGACAGAGATGCCATCGCTTTCGCAGGTGACGTTTTGCAGGATACGGTTATAGATAAAGAGGTATTCGCGTGAGCTTTTAGCCCATGCCATCCCGAGTAATGGAGAATACTCCGCATGGGTCATTACAACAGGAAGGTTTCCATTCCGTTCCATGACCTCGGTATCTGCAACCAGCCGGGCGGCGTCCAGGGTAATCGGGGAGGTATCTGCCCGCTGACTCCACGGGATCTGCCTTGTATATTCCCTGAGTTCACCGGTATCAGGAAATAGAGAGCCAAAGATAAGCGTTTCATTGTCCCGGGTAATCCGGAAATCCCAGCCACGGGAGGTTGTTTTTGATCCATTCGTGAATGTTACCCTGATGTTGTCATACGGCATTTCCGGAAAGTCCTGCCAGATAATACCCTTTGCCTGTTTGATTGTTATACCGGCGTTTTCCTGGGACGGCTGGTAGAAATCGCCAGTCACCGCATCGATGAAAAACGTTGCGTTTTCATGGTAGAATCCGCTCGCACCTGGCACCAGGGATAACTCATACAGTATTTTCCCCGTGTAGCGGTCTGTAAGGGTGACATTTTCAATCGTATAGTCCCAAAAATTGTAATCTTCCCGTAACCGGGATATCGCTTCTTCCTTTGAGATATTCACCGCTGAAGGCAGGAGCACCGGTGGCGATGGTACCAGGGTTGTCAAAGGGGACGGTGACCATGTTGGGACAATGGTTGCATTCAATTCCGGCAGGGCTGGACCCTGGATGTCACGAGCTGGAAACAGGATCGCTACCGTTGCGGTGATTACGAGCACTGCAGCGGCGATTGCGACAGCAGCGGTTTTGTATTTCATGGAGTCGACCTCATTTTTTTACATCATGACCGCAGAAATGAACAGTTCCAACCTTTTCATATGGATGATTCCCACTAGTTTTACCATTGGGGAGAAAATAATTCATCCTGCCATGGTATTCATGAAAACTTTGCCTTTTTATCCGAACCTTTTTTACTATTCGATAATCCCGGTATTACAACTAATTATTATTTTGACTCATATAAAAGCGAGAGAGATGCACCATATGTGAACCAACGAAGAGACCTGTTTTTCGGCTGGAGAAGTCCAATAATTGCCGGGAGTTTCGCCCAAGGTCTGGGGGCGAGATATGGGGTTAGATGAAGGGTCTGGGGTATGGGAGAGGTCAAACGCTAATCTCCCCTCCTAAAAGCTATGAAAATTCCTGCGGGCGTTTACGTTCTTTTTTATATCCGTACCAACCCCCCTCCCCCTTTGCGCCAGGGGAACCTTCTGCTCATTTACGATATCGCTCTGCGGTTTTTTCTGTAAACGGCGGAGGCCTCGGCTCATGAGGGGCGGTTCGTTTGTGTGAGTGCATCATGGTGTGTGGGTCTCCTTTTGCTGTTTTCATCTGGCGGGTTCGTACGGATCCGGCTGACGAAAAAATTGTCCGGGTCCGTTGTTCATCGGGCTTTGCTGTGCTGTGTGAATGAACAGGGGGATGCTTTTGGTTTAATGGGTTTGAGGTTGAAGGGCGCTTTGTGGCGGTTCAGGGTCAGGTAATCTGCCCGAAGAGGCCCCGGCAAAGGAACCCACTCATCAGAGATGTTGATATTCCGCATACCGGACTGCATTCATTTTCACACCCTGCAACCATACTATAAAAGTCCGTACATCCCCGATTACAATTATAAGATCATTAAAGGGAATGCACCATGAAAATCTACATGAATGTCTGCTGCCTGTGCAGACCGTTTGACGACCAGATGATGGGGAGAATCCGTCTGGAAGTGAGCGCCGTCCAGGAGATCATTCGTCGTTGCGTGACACATGAATTCACGCTGGTTACCAGCGAAGCGATTACTGAAGAGTTCTCAAAAATCCCGGACATCAGGAAACGGCTGCGTGTGGAGAAGATCGTAGCAGTGGCAAAAGAATCCATACTTATTGACGATGAAATTATCTCGCGGATGCACGAGTTGATTATTGGGGGCGGCGATGCAATGGACTCGCTTCATATCGCCTGTGCTGAACGGGCCGGCGCTGTATTCCTCACTACTGATGATGGTCTGATAACATTTTTTAAGTTGCACCGGAACATACAGATACATATAGAAAACCCGGTCATCTGGCTGAAGGAGGGAAAACGATGAGCGCTAAAACATTGTATCAGGTCCAGCAGGAAGGTCTTGATGTGCTCGTAGAGAAACTCGGGCCGGATGATGCAATCCGGTTCCTCCAGATCTATGAGACTGGCAGCGGGGACTGGACGAAGGACCGGAAAAAAATCCTGGAGAACGATCCGGATAAAATTATCAAAAGCATTATGGAGCGGCGGAAAAAAGTACCTGCTCCGTGAATCCTGTTCCCGGTTTTTCCTCTCAACCTTTTTTTACCGATTTTCTTTTTGAAGTCACACCTGATCAAAGATGAGCAGCGTGGTGCCGGTATTTTTCCCTGAATACAGCGGGTTCGTTTTCACGGATAATCCGGCATGGGCCGGGGGATCGGGGAGTGGGTAGCACGACCGGAGAGGCGTGAAGGGTAAATTCCGGGGTATGGGAGAGAGTGGCAGCAGAAGCCCCCGTTGGAAACCCCGTTCCCGGAATAATGGCACCGTGTGCGAATTCAAAAAAATATCTCAACTATCAGGAGTCGCGGCCATATCTCTTATGTGCCTGCTCAATGGTCATCAAATCCAGAACAATTACCTGATTCGTTTCTTTGTAAATTTTAAAAATCAGGGTATATGTCCGCCCGATATGCATACGATATACCTGCACTTTGGAATGCAGACATTCTACATCGGGTGCGCTGAATGGATCTTCAAGTTTGCGGAGGTGGTTGAAGATATGTTCCCGGATCTTCTCCGGATATTTCTCAAGAGTCTTAATAACGCCCTTCTCAATTCTGACTTCCACTCTTTCACATCCTCGTCTTCGCTGTTAACAACTTTTTAGGAAGACTAAGTTATCGCCGGCTTACCCTGTCGGTCAGATATTCTGGATGTTGAGCTGTTTTGCTGCATCGTTCAGGCTGACAAACTCGCCATTCTTTTCGATTTCTTCGATATGCGCCAGAAAATCACGTTCCTGTTTGAGTGCGATCATTTCAGCCAGGAGCTGATCATACGTCTGACCATGTTTTTTAAGATCTGCCAGGGATTCCCAAATCTCTTCAGTTACGGGAATTCTCTTGTTTGCAACTTCAGTCAATGCATTTCACTCCAGTATGGTAGTGTTGAGATGAGTGGTAGTGGGGGGCAAAGTAACGGCATATTACAGAGCACCAGTTACAGTCATTTAAGTTTTGTAAGCACTTATAGTATTGTAAGTGCGTTAAGATAAATATTGTGGACCTTCGTCGGTTCAATTACCTGCAATCTGACCGGCGGGAATCTGGTTGGGAGAGCGGGAGATCCCGGAGAGGGGGGGAAGAAAATTACACAATAGAGAAGAGATATTGGGCTGGTAATTCTCCTTCCGTCACGAGCTGCTCTCCCGGAATACCTGCGTTCCAACCCTCCCAATCCGGGCATTTTGCAGGCCCGGTTTGACCATTCAGGAGGGAAATTTCCGGAATTATCTGCATAAAACACCGAATTCCGGCACACGTTTTTTAACCGACGATTATACTCCGTTTTAATGCCGAAATACCGATTTTAAGGGCAGGAAAATGTACGCTAATAGACGCTTTCCAGAGGCAAAACTCAGGGGCTTTGGGGGGTAGAAGAGGGGGGATGAAAAGAAGGGCGGTTTTGGGGCGGATCAGGACTGATTGATACCGGAGCGACACAGAAGGATTCATTCATACACCCGGAAAATTGGTGCAGATGATTTTAAATAAATAGATTTAAAAAATCTTTTTGGTATGATATTGTATGAAATATTTTGATTATGGAATCGGTGAGTTTCCTAATATCGATAAAAAATATCCGGCATATTGCTTTTACATTCCCCAGGGATTTGATGAAGCCGACATTCGGCAGAAAAATCATCAGACATAATATTTTTCGAAATCCTTCCCGAAAATCCTTATAATCTGCTTGATCTCATCATTAACGTTCAGGATGTGGCAACAGACGTTTTCATCAACAA
>Ga0074198_1000233_pt1 | contig 73527 bp, 64 predicted proteins | sample EPASupsiteSAE323_FD_64527 | JGI IMG/M metagenome (GOLD analysis project Ga0074198, IMG submission 64527) | Bioremediated contaminated groundwater from EPA Superfund site, New Mexico - Sample SAE3-23 | ecosystem: Environmental > Aquatic > Deep subsurface > Groundwater > Contaminated ... | reverse complement strand
GGCATTGCCTTGTCAATGACTTCGGAAATACCCAATTCGTCAAAGATTCCTGCCACTAACCCCAGATGATCGACCGATAGCGTTGATAGCTTCATTCGGACCCCTTCAATCCCTTTCGATATCAGAAAGCCCTACTGAGATAAAAATGTTTCAGATAAGAGGTTTTACCTGCGGGATGTGGGGTATATGATCAATAATGGACAAAAGAGAAATGGATAAAGGAAGAACCTTAAGGAATAAACGCGTCGCAATACATCATGAATATGTTCAAAATGCCTCGCATGGGAAAAGCGGAGTACGACCGGCTGGTTGAGGAGCAATACGTTTGCCGCATTGCCTTCAAAGGCGAGACGCACCCATACATCGCGCCCTTTCTCTACGTCTTCGACGGCAAATTTATCTATTTCCTATCAACGAAATATGGGCGAAAAATTGAGTACTTCCGTGACAATCCAAATGTCTGCGTAGAGATTGAACGCTACACGTCGGACCTATCCTCCTTCAGCTTTGTAGCCTTGCCCGGACGGCTCATCGAGGTTGAGGATGCAGAACAAGGGAGACGGGTGCGAGAGCGGTTTGTGCAGCTTATCCAGGACAGGGGCCTCTCGCCAAATGTTCTCTCGGCCCTCGGTCACTCTCCCGACGAGCCGGTGGATTCGTTGCTATCCGAAGAGCGAAGCTCGGTCTGGAAGCTGGTGGGCGTCAAGGTCGAGTCTATCCTGGGTCTAAAAGGCCACCGTTCATAAGCACCTGCAAAATCGTTTCGCAAAATTGTTCCTGCAAATCGCTTTCCAATTGTTCTTGCAAATTGTTTCCCAATTGTTCCTGCAATTATTCCTGCAATTATTCCTGCGATCAAAATGCATTTATCCAGAAATGCTATGCTTCAGCATATTGCATGGATTTTTAAATTTTCATAGAATGGATGGGGAGCCTTCGAGAATATTGGGAACGGATGGTAGGATCAATACGGGTCGGAGGCTCCAATAATCTACTAGCATTTTAAAGTATTTAAGATTTATCGATTGGCTATTTCATGAGTTGCATCGAATTCATGCCCTCTTAGTCATTCGTGAGCGGGATAACATCCGGCATAGAGAATGGACTCGTGCCCGCAGCCGAAAGCTTTAGGGCTAGCCATGAAGTATTTATATCGTGATCTCCATTAACCCTAAGTTATTACAATCCTTAAGGAGATTTCAATTTGGTAAAGTCCGATGTCAAATCTGAGGCCAAATCAGATCAAAAAGGCGAGGCGAAAGCGCCTCTCGCTAAAAAACCCGAGGTCAACATCGGCATGGTGGGCCATGTCGATCACGGCAAAACCACACTTGTCAGGTCCCTATCCGGGGTCTGGACCGATCAGCACAGCGAAGAAGTCAAGAGGGGCATCTCCATTCGTCTGGGCTACGCGGATGCAACCTTCAGAAAGTGCCCCAAATGTCCCGAGCCCGATGCCTATACCGTTGAGCCGGTGTGCCCCCTTTGCGGCACGGAGTCAGAGATACTGCGCACCGTATCCTTCGTGGATTCGCCGGGTCACGAGACGCTCATGGCCACCATGCTCTGCGGCGCGGCGATCATGGACGGAGCCGTGCTGGTCATATCAGCCAACGAGCCCTGTCCCCAGCCCCAAACCAAGGAACACCTCATGGCCCTCAACATCACGGGCATCAAGAGAATCGTGATCGTGCAAAACAAGATCGACCTGATGTCCCGCGAGCAGGTGATGGAGCATTACCGGCAGATCAAGGAGTTCGTGAAGGGAACAGTTGCTGAAGATGCACCCATTATCCCCATCTCCGCTCAGCAGAATATCAACATCGATATGGTGATCGAGGCCATCGAAAAGACCATCCCCACCCCGCCGCGAGATGTCACCAAGCCCGCACTTCTGAAGATCGCCAGGTCCTTTGATGTCAACCGCCCCGGAGCCACACCCGACAATCTGAAGGGCGGCGTCATCGGCGGCTCTCTCGGCCAGGGAAAGCTGCGAGCCGGCGACAAGATCGAGATCTGCCCCGGCAGGCTGGTGGACTACGAGGGACGCAAGCAGTGGATTCCCATCCAGACCAAGGTCGTCACCCTCCTGGCCGGAAGCCAAACCCAAGAAGAGATCACTCCGGGAGGTCTTGTCGGGGTAGGAACCCAGCTTGACCCGGTTATGACCAAGAGCGACGCGCTGGTCGGCCAGGTGGCAGGCGAGCCGGGCAAGCTGCCTCAGGTCCGGAACACCTTCACCATGAACATGCAGCTTCTGGAGCGCGTGGTGGGCGTGACGGACGAATCCAATGTCGAGCCGATCCATTCCAGTGAGCCTCTCATGCTCAATGTGGGCACGGCGACAACGGTGGGCGTTGTGACCAGCGCACGCGAGGGCGGCGTGGTCCAGGTGCAGCTCAAGAGGCCGGTTTGTGCCGAGGTGGACGACCGGGTGGCCGTGAGCAGACGCATCGGTGCACGCTGGCGCTTGATCGGCGTCGGCACTATTATCGAGTAATGCTGCCGTCATGCAGATAATTCTCGATACCAATGCCCTGATGGTGCCCGAGCAATTCGGTGTGGACATCTTCGGCGAACTGGCGCGCCTCGGATACGTGGTGTGGATTGTCCCGCTGTCGGTGAAGCGGGAGCTGGCGTTTTTGGCCGACAGGGCCGACAAGGGAGCGGACAAGGTTGCCGCCCGTATTGCCCTGGGACTGGCTGAGCATTGTTTGGCAGCTAACGAAGATGCCGCCGAGGCAAATGTCGACGCGGATACTGCCATCGAGAGGCTGGCGCAGTCCAGCGGCGCTGCCGTATTCACCAATGATAAGGCTTTAAAGAAAAGATTATTTAGTAAAGGCATCACCGTAATATACCTGCGCCAGGGGCGATACCTAGAGACGACAAAGAAGGAGTATTGATGTATAAAAAGATGAAGCTTGAGGGCGTGGCCAAGATTGAGCCGGATCGTCTGGGAGATCCCCTCGAAGCGGCAGTAGAGAAATCGCTGCGCGACAAATACGAGGCAGTAGTCGATAAGACTCTCGGAACCATCGTGGCCGTGCTGGGAGCGGATCAGATAGGGGAAGGACATATCCTGCCCGGGGACGGGGCCATCTATTATAAGGTCGTCTTCAACGCCCTGGTATTCAGGCCCGAGATGCAGGAGATCATCGAAGGTGAGGTCGTGGAGATCGTCAAGTTCGGTGCGTTCTTATCTATGGGACCCTTCGATGGCCTGTTGCATGTGAGCCAGATCACCAATGAGTATATATCGTATGATGAAAAGAACGCGCGGCTGGTCAGCAAAGAGTCGAACAAGTCCTTAGGCGAGGGCGACAAGGTTCGGGCCAGAGTCATTGCCGTGAGCCTCAACGAGAAGGAGCCTCGTGAGAGCAAGATCGGACTCACCATGAGACAGACGGGTCTCGGACGGCTGGAGTGGCTTGAGGCGGATGACCAAAAGCCGGCAGAGAGCGCAAAAGCAGAGGCGAAATGACAGAGCAAGCTTGCAGAGAATGTCGCAGAATTATCGAGGGACAGGTCTGTCCCATCTGCAATTCCGGCTCGCTCAGCAAGGATTGGAGCGGGTATGTTGTGATCATCGACCCCAAAGAGTCCATCATCGCGCAGAGGTTGGAGATCACCCTTCCCGGCAAATATGCTTTGAAGGTGCGATAGATTGAGTGTACTCCTTCTGCCCGATGAGCTGCGCGGTGAGCTGAAAGACCCCCTGGGAAAGCTGTGCAGGGGCGATGGCCTGGAATGCGTGGAGGCCATGCGCTCGGAACTTTTGGCTGCAAGGAAGATCGTAGCTGTGGGCGATATGACCGCTTTCTATCTTTTGAAGGCGTCCGTTGTGCCGGATCTGGCGGTCGTGGATAACAAGACCAAGAGAATGCCCGTGCCGGACCATGTGGTCGAGAGCTTGGACCACGATAGTTATAAAACGGTTGAGGTTAAGAATCCGGCTGCAACCCTGACAAGCGAGCTTATCGATCTGATCAAAGCTACATTAAACGGATCTGAACGTGTCAAGATCATAGTAGAGGGTGAGGAGGATCTGGCAACCCTTCCTGCCATCCTTTATGCGCCTGCGGGCTCGGCTGTGGTATACGGTCAGCCCAACGAGGGAAGCGTTCTGGTCAAGGTTACTGCTGATAAGAAGAGGCAAATCGAAGAATTTATGAAGCGAATGATTGTGGAGGAATGAAGTTGGATATACAGGTTATTAAAGAGACGAGCAACCCGATGCTGAACAGGCGAGAGGTTGTTTTCAAGGTTATTCACGATGAGTCCACGCCTTCCCGGAAAGGTGTCGTGGAGAGGCTGGCGGCAACGATGAACTCCAAGCCGGGCCTGGTATTTGTAGACAGCCTGAAGACCGAGTTCGGCAAGCGCGAGACCATCGGCTACGCCAAGATCTACGAGAACGCCGAGAGGGCCAAGCAGGTGGAGAGGGAGCACATTATTCAGAGAAATACCTTCACCAAGCCCGAAGAAGCCAAGCCGGGGGCGAGCTAGATGGCAGCCAAGAAGAAAAAGGGCGAGGCAAAGGGCGTTTACAAGTATTACGAGGTCACAGGAGACTCAGCCAAGTCCAAGAAAGCCGTCTGTCCCAGGTGCGGAAACGGCGTATTCCTGGCAGAGCACGCCGATCGCCAAAGCTGCGGCAAGTGCGGATATACCGAGTTCAAGAAGTAGGATCGTCGGGATCCAAATTTCACTCTTTTGCAGGGCTGATGCGGGTAGCTATTTAAGAGAAGAACGCCGATAGATTTTGGTGTCTATTTGGCTGAATTTGATCTTGCTACCCTCATAGCTCTGCTTGTTGTATTTATTATTCTGTCTCAGGCCATCAAGATCGTTCGTGAGTACGAACGTGTGGTGATATTCCGTCTGGGGCGCTTCAGCGGCATGAAGGGACCCGGTGTATTTTTTATAATTCCGATCATCGATCGCGTCATTTTGATGGACCTGAGAGTGTTTACCATCGATGTGGCCAAACAGGTGGTCATCACCCGCGACAACGTCAGCGTGGAAGTGGATGCGGTCATCTACTACCGGGTGGTCGATCCCTCGCGGGCCGTCATTCAGGTGGAGAACTACAAGCTGGCTACATCTCTGCTGGCGCAGACCACGTTGCGCGACGTCCTGGGTCAGATCGAATTGGATGATCTGCTCTCCAAGCGCGATGAACTGAACAAGAAGCTGCAAGAGATCCTGGACCGCCATACCGATCCCTGGGGAATCAAGGTCACGGCGGTCACGCTGCGAGATGTGTCTCTGCCCGAATCGATGAGACGAGCGATTGCCAAGCAGGCTGAATCGGAGAGAGAAAAGAGGTCGCGCATAATCCTCGCCGACGGCGAGTTCCAGGCATCCAAGACCATGACCGATGCGGCCAGGCTTTATGAAGAGGTGCCCGCCGCCCTGAAGCTGCGCGAGCTGCAAACTCTCGTCGATATCGCCAGGGAGAAGACGTTGATCGTGGTTACGCCCAGCGGCGATGTGGGCACGGGCACAATGGCTGGCTTGACTGCCGCCTTGAACCGGGAGATGACGGAGCGGGAAGCCACCCGCGCCGATGAAGCGCGCAAGGACGCATCACGAGAAGCTGCCGCCGAGGCAGCCAGATTTCGGAGATGAGATGAAATGACGGCCAGCCGATCTTGCTCGGACGGTATTGAGATGGCGGGCTGGCCGGGACGCTCTTTGCGTTCGCTTTTTTTTTCGCCTTTTCTGTTGCTTCTGTTTCTAATACTGTTTCTCCTCTCTGTCGCTTTCCTTTCCGCCCCTGCATATTGTGCGAATTCGACAGCGTCCGTCCTGGCGGTCAAGCTGGACGGCTCCATAACTCCGGCCAGCGACGACATCGTCCTTGCCGCAATAGACGAGGCTGCGTCCCAAGGCGCCAATTATCAGGCGCTCATGCTCCTTCTGGACACTCCCGGCGGCGGGCTGGCCGAGACCACTACCATCCTCAAGCTGATGGAGGAGACGGAGAAGCCCGTGATCGGGTATGTCTATCCCGAAGGTGCCACAGCCTGGTCGGCGGGGACCATCATACTGCAAGGCTCGGATGTGGCGGCTATGGCTCCGCACACCATCATCGGCTCGGCCCAGCCGGTCAAGCTCTCGCCGCTGGGCGGCACGGAGCCCATCAACGACAGCAAGACCACCAATGCCATCGTGGCACTGATCGAGGAAAAGGCGCGTGCGCACGGCAGGAACACGACCGCCGCCAGGGAGTTCGTGCTCTCCAACCTGAATTTGAATGCAGATGAGGCCAAGAAAGAAGGCGTGATCGAGTACATCAGCCCGAATCCAGAGGATTTGCTCAATCAGGTCAGCGGCCTCAAGGTGAAGAACACCACCCTGAACACCCGCGGAGCTGAAGTGAAGCTCTTCGAGCCGCCCCTCAGTCTTCAGTTCTTGAAGATCCTCTCCGATCCGACCATCGCCGGGCTGCTCATGCTGGTCGGTCTGTACGCGCTCATCTTCGGCTTCTCCAGCCCCGGCATCGGGGCGGAGGCTTTCGGCGTGGTGGCTCTGGCGCTGGGCTTGATCGGTCTCGGATTCAATGTCAACCTGGGGGCCGTCTTCCTGCTCCTGCTCGGCCTGGGGCTGATTCTGGCGGAGCTGCACAGCCACAGCTTCGGCATCCTGGCCGTGGCCGGGCTGATCTGCGTCGTCGCAGGCAGCATCCTCTTCGTGCCCACCAGCTTCCCGCAGTGGTATGTTCCGGGAGGCTACCAGCGGTCGATGGCATTGGCCATCATCCTGCCGTCGCTGATCCTGGGGGTCTTTTTGGCCTTTGCGCTCTACAAGGTGGCGCGGGCCCGGTTCGCCCCGCCCCAGAACATCCGGTTCGAAGGCGAGGAGGCTGAGGTTCTGGACCGACTGGACCCGGAGGGCTACGTCCTCTTCCAGGGCGAGTACTGGCAAGCGGTAGCGGATGAGTTTGTGGAAAAGGGGGAGCAAGTGGTTGTGCTGGCGAAGGAAGGGACAAAGCTGCGGGTGAAGCGGAAGGCAGTCGCCGATCAATGAACTCAGTTGAGCCTCAATCAGCAAAAACGGCATCAATAACAATTACATCGATCACAATTATTTTGATGTGATATTGGATGTGATAATGCAAAATTGTAAAATAATAAAAAACTTTAAGAAGAGAAATTAAAAATCTCTCTTTGATTAATGTCGCGACGGCTGGCGTCCCTTGGCATTCTCGAATGGACTTGCATCAGAGGCGGTTTCGTTGGTTAATGTCTCGTTGGTAAGCGTCTCGTTGATTTGTGTCGCGTTTTCCAGCGTTTCGTTTATAAGCGTCTCATTTTCCAGGGTTTGATTGGTCAATGTTGCATTTTCAGTCGCATTTGCGCTCTCATTAACCTTGGCGGACTCCTCTGCCAGGGCCAATCCCAAGGAGCAAGCTGTGAGGGCGAATAGTATTAGGATCGCAATTGAATTTCTCATATCTACACCACATTTTTTTTTGACTAAATTAGCCGATCTAAAATTTAAGTTTTGTGATAGATATTTTAAATAATTTTAAAAGTAAACCGACTCTGGTTTTATGCCTTTTAGCAAAATATTTTTCTATATGCGATATCAATAGGGTTTGATCCCTGCACCATGAATCATGGATCATTCTGGAAATCGATGGTTGCAGATTATTTTGATCATTTCCGAATATGCTCTTGCCGTATTTCCCAGGCGGTCTCAATTAAAGGACGATGGGAATCTTGATTTGGATTTGGCCTCGAATTAGCCATTGAATTAGCAATGAATTAATATTAAACTAAGATTATACTTAGTGTAGCCTTTGGCTTGGGTCCGGATTACGAACTTATGATGTTATTGGGCAAAGTTTAAATATCATGAAGATTACATTCTTATTATTAATATTATGTAGAACAAGAACAACATAAACGAAACGGCTCAGGAGTCTAATCTTCCATCCCCTCTATCTCTGCTCCCGAGCCGTTCCATCCCCTCTCCCCTACACCGGCTGATAATAAAAAAATCGAATTTCTTCGCTAAATTTTGATTGCGAAATTGGCAGCCTAGATTTGAGGCCATTTCGGCATATTGATATCGTTCATATACCAGAATGTGTCGTACCAGGCATCCACTCCCAGGTGCATGTCATCCCAGGGCATCTTTTTTTCAGGGCACACGCACCTCTTGTCAGGGCACGGGCACGGCCTGGGGCATTCGCGGCATATCACTTTTTCTTCCGGCGGCGCAATGGTAGTATTATTTGCGGTGCTGCCGATGATCTCCAACTCTATTTTATCGGTCCCGTGAGTAGCGATCCTGGTATTGTCCGTCTTGCTCCCCACGATGTCTACAACCACTGATCCGGAGCTTCCGAACGCATAAGCATTGGGTGCCAAGAAGATCAGCATCAATGCCAAGATAATAGATATTCTCAATTTTTCTACCCCCCATCGACATGGTCCATATTTAACATTACTTTTATATATACAGGAAGTAGAAAAATCTTTCGGCTTGATACAGGCAAATTTAACAAATTGGATTGATATAATCTCAAATACTAAAATAAATTTAAAGTCTAAAATAAATTTGAAAATTGGGCATGCAGGCAATTCAGCGATAGCAATTCGGCGACATAATCTTCCTGAAAAATTAAAAAGAATTAAAAATGGATGATGCGGCGCTGGACTATCACGCCGCTCCCTAGACCACCTTCACCGGCACGATCTTGGCCGACAGGCAGCCGTCGATGGTGGCTCCGATCTTGAAGCTCTTGTCTCCCTTGGCACCGAATACCGATTTCAACTGGTAGGTTCCCACGGAAATCCGCTGCAGCTTGTCTTTCTGGCTGGCTGCGTCCTGCGGATTCCAGGAGAGGCTCAGGTCATCGGGGTCCCACAATTCGCCGTAGTTGTTGTAGAACTTGAGGGTCAGAACATAGGGACTGGCGGCCTTGGTGGCGCTGAATGATGCCGCAATGTCGCAGGGCTTGATCGTACCGGGGTTGGCCAGCTTCAAGGACTTGACATAGATATTCCGGCCCGCTGCATCCTTTGAGGTGTAAGCTACCCAGTACTTTCCGTCCAGGCTGGAGTAAGCCAAAGAGGACGAGGTCTGATCGGACGGAGCCGCGACAACGACACTGCTGTCGATGCTCTTGCCGTCTCTCAAGTATCTGTCCAGCATTATCTCATAGCCGCCCGTCTTCTTGGAGGCGTAGAGCAGCATAAACTGGCCGTTCATCCACTTGAGCGACGGATAATCCTGATCGGACTTATCCAGGGTAAGCTTCCGGGTTTCGAGAATCTCCAGATTTCCGTCCAGCTTCTTTTGGAAGATGTCCAGGTTGCCCGTCTCGCGGGAGACGTAGGCCACATAGAAGTTGCCTTCCGCATAAGCCAGCGATGGCCGATCCTGGTAGGACTTCTGATCCGTCAACTGCTCGGTTCCCAGCAGCTTCCAGTTCAGGTCGTACTTATTCAGGAATATGTCTCCTCCGCTATCTATTCCTGTGCTCCAGGACTGATAGGCAAGAAGGAAGTTGCTGCCGACCGCAATCAGTGACGGCGAATCCTCGTTGGCGGGCGACGCTGTCAACTGCTTGGTGTCAAGGAGCTTCAGGCTGCCATCGAACTTCTTGACGAAGATGTCCCGGTTGCCTTTCTCTGCCGAGGCGTAGGCTACATAGTAGTATCCGCCTGACGAGATCAGCGAGGGTGCGCTCTCGTTGGCTTTGCTGTTAGCGACCCAAATGCTCTTTTGCTTGTTCCAGTTGGGGTCCAGCTTTTGCATGGCTACGTCGCCCTGATTGGCAACTCCAAGCTCGGTGGACTGGAAGGCCAGGAGGTAGCCGTCGCCCGTGAATACGAGCGAAGGCATGGCACCGGCGAGGCTTCCCTTGTCCAGCGATTTTACCGGCGGCACGCTGAGGGCGTAGCTCTGGCCTAAGGCGGAGTCATAGCCTGTGGCCGGGGCATGCATCCCGTCCCTGGCATAGACATAGACGCTGTAGCTGCCCACATCGGCTGGAGTGCCGGTCCAGGTCCACTGATTCTTGGTGGACCAGTCCTGCACATTCTTCCAGGTGTTGCCCGTGCTGGGGCCCTTCAGCCAGAAGCGGTAGAGGATCGGCTCCTTGTTGGCGTCTGTTGCCGTTGCCGTCCACTTAACCGCCGTTCCTGCGCTTTGCGGGCTCTTCTTGTCCGGGACGAGTGCAGTTAACTTGGGCGGCTGATTGTTGTTGAGGAGCACATAGGGCGCTCCCAGGGCGCTGTCGTAACCGCCTGCACCCGAGTGCTTCCCGTCCCTGGCATAAACGTAGACTGTGTAGGCTCCGGCGTTTGCCGGTGCGCTGGTCCAGGTCCACTGATTCTTGGTGGACCAGTCCTGTACGCTCTTCCAGGCGTTGCCTGTGCCCGGTCCCTTCAGCCAGAATTTGTAGAGCACCATCTCGGCATCCGGATCAGAGGCGGTGGCCGTCCATTTTACTGCGGTTCCAACGCTTTGCGGGCTTGGCTTGTTCGGCAGCAGTGAGATCAATTTAGGCGGCTGGTTAGGTTTTAGCACCGTGAACAGAGCGCCTGCATCGTCATCCCATCCGGCTGGGCCGGAATGGTAGCCGTCCCTCACCTGCAACTGAATCTCGCTGGTTCCGGCGTCTTTGATCGATGTCGGCCAGGACCATGTCGGGTCAGTGGACCAGTCGCGGGCTATCTTCCAGATGCCGCTTGTGGCAGGTCCTTTGATCCAGTAGCGGTAGAACACCGGGTTGCCCTCCGGGTCCATAGCAGTGGCAGACCACCAGACGGTGGCTCCCACCGGCTGCGGGCTGGGGGTGCTGGTGCCAAGGCTTGTGATGACGGGCGGCTGGTTCAGGATGATGATGGAGTAGCTCGCGACGTCGTAATCGTCGGAGCCGCCGGGACCGGCGTGCTTGCCGTCACGGACTGCCACCAGCACTTCGCTGTAGCCGACGTCCAGCGGATTGGTTCTCCAGATCCAGCGGTTGTTCTTGCCCCAGCCGGTCTGGTCCATCCAGAATCCGCCTGTGGAAGGCCCGCGCAGGTAGAACTTGTACTGCAAGGGATCTCCCTCCGGGTCGGTGGCCAGAGCCGTCCACTTGATCCAGCTTCCGGCAATCTGAGGTGCCGGGCGGTCGGCAAAGAGCAGGTTGACGACCGGCGGCAGATTGGGACTGGTCAGGGCAAAGGTGACAGTCTTCTTGACGTCGAATCCGCTTGGCCCTGCGTGTTTGCCGTCCCTGATCCAGACCTCAATCTGGTAGGTTCCGGCCAAATAGCCGACAGTGCTCCAGGTCCAGACGTTATTGGCCGAGTAGCCCGTATCCGCTCGCAAGGCACTGCTTGGTGCAGGACCCTTCACGAAGAACCTGTACTGCAGAGGCTCGGAAGAGGTTGCGCCTGCAGTCCAGATGATGGGCGTTCCTGCCTTCTGGGGGCTGCTCTTGTCCGGGACAAGGGTGGGGTTGGTCGGCATGGGGATGTAGTTGCCGAAGTCTTTCCCGGTGGCGCTCGTGGTTGCAGCATCCAGGATTACTGTATGCTTTCCGCCAGCCGGGGCCTTCTGGGTCCAGCCGGGCTGCAGAACCTCGCTGACCGCGTAGGTTCCGGCGGCAAGGCTGGTGAAGATGTACGAGCCGTCCGCAGCGGTGCTCTTGGTCTGGATGACGGTTCCGGCAGGCTGCTCCAGGTTGATGGTCCACCCGGCCATGCCCGGCTCGCCCGCGTCACGCATTCCGTTGCCGTTCAGATCGTTGTATTTTACTCCTGAGATGGACTGTGCCACCACTCTATTTCCGAAGTTGTTGTCCTTGGACTCGGTCGGCGCAGATCCGAAGGGGAAGGAGATATCGTGGCTTCCGCTCGTCGGTGCCGTCTGAGTCCATCCGATCCTCGATGTCTCGCTAACCTTGTAGGTGCCGGGCAGGAGCTTTTCGAATTTGTAGCTGCCGTCGGCTCCTGTGGTCGTTGTCCGAGCGGGAAGCGGCTTGCCGAACCAGGTGGTTCCAGTCAGAACCATATCCCAGCCGGAGACGCCGCCTTCGCTTCCACCCTTGAGACCGTCACCGTCGATATCATTGAACTTCATTCCCGAGATGGCGTAGGGACCAACGATGCCGAAGTTGGCCTTGAGCACCACGGAACTGGTGATGGTCACGGTGATTGTGGACGAAGTGGTCAGGATCAATCCGCCCGGTACTGGATCGTTGATGGTATAGGTTCCGGGAAGGATGCCCTTGAAACTGTACATTCCGTTCTCATCGGTGGTGGTATTGGCCACGACCTTGCCGTTCTCGACCAGGCTTACCGAGCCGCCGGGAATGCCCGGCTCATCGGCATCCTGTACGCCGTTGCCGTTAACATCGTAGTACTTCTGGCCGGAGATGGACAGATTTCCGCGGTTGCCGAAATCCTTCCCTGTGACGTCGGCGTTCGTCAGTTCCACGGTGTACGATCCTTGCGGGACCGTCTGCTCCCAGCCTTCTTTGGCCACCTCGCTCAGAGCATAGGTGCCTGGAACGAGATTGGCGAACTTGTAGCTGCCGTCAGCGGCTGTGGTGGTGGCATTGACCGTGCTGCCGTCCTTGGACAACTGGATGCTCCAACCGGCAAGTCCCGTCTCCTCTCCATCCTTAGCACCATTTCCATCCGTGTCCTGGAACGCGGTTCCGGAGATGGACCAGGAGCCGTGGTTGCCAAAGTCCCTGTCGGTCACATCGGCGTTCGTCAGCTCCACGGAGTAAGACCCATCCGCCGGTGTAGTTCTAATCCAGCCGGTTTGGTCCACTTCTTTTACGCTGTAGCTGCCGGGTGCCAGATTCTCGAATTTATATGAGCCGTCCTGGCCGGTCGTGGTGGTGTTGACCTCGCTCCCATCCTTGGAGAGCTGGATCGTCCAACCGGCAAGTCCCGGCTCGCCGGCCTTCGCACCGTCGCCGTTGAGGTCGTTGAATTTTATGCCGGAGATGCTGTAGGATGTCAGCTTATTGGCGAAGTCGTTGCCGGTAGCATCGATATCCTTCAAGTTGATGGCAATCGATCCGCTCTCCGGGTTTGTAGCCTTCCAGCCCGATGGCAGCGTTTCCTTGATCGTGTAGGCTCCCACGGTCAGATGCTCGAAGAGATACGAGCCGTCATCCTTGGTCAGGACGCCAACTTCGCTATTGTCGGGCTTCACAAGCTGGATCGTCCAGCCGGACAGACCGTCCTCGCCGCTGTCTTTCTGACCGTTGCCGTTCTTGTCGTTGTAGGCCATGCCGGAGATGTTCCGGGACGGCTGAACGAGCGAGAAGTAAGCAAGGCTTTCGCCGTCAAAGCTGTCCTCTGCGGCATGTTTCCCATCTCTGATCCAAACGCGGATCTGGTTTTCTCCGGCATCGGCAGATGTTGTGCTCCAGGTCCAGGCGTTGGTTGCGCTCCAATCTGTCTCGGGCTGCCAGGCATTGCCGGTGGCGGGACCGTTCAGGAAGAACCTGTAGAGAACAGGGTCCTTGTCCGCATCAGTGGCATTGGCGCTCCAGGTAACGGATGTTCCCGGTATTTGTGGGCTGGCCTTGTCCGGCGTCAGCGAGTTTATGATCGGTGTCTGGTTCTCGGCCAATGGCGTCGGCGACGGAGTCGGTGTCACCGTCTCGTTGGCCGGCAATGGTTCAGTGACGTTGGCGGGAACTTCCGGCGCGGTTACGTTCTCCATGCCGGGCGGTGTCGCATTGCCGGGCATCTGCTCTTCCGGCTTTGTGGCATTCTCGGCTGCGGGGATGGTGACATTTTCCGCGGCGGGAATGGTCACGTTTTCAGTGGCTGGAGTTGCCGGGACTGTGGTCTCCTCAGCCGGTTTTTCTTCAATTACCGGTGCATTTACGGCAAACTCTGCGCTGGCATTGCCACTCTCACCCTGCGGTGCATCATGCTTATCGTCTTTTACCTGCACCATGATTTGGCTAGTTCCAGCCTCCGTCGGAGTCCATGTCCACTGGTTTGAAGTCTGCCAGTCGGCGACAGGTGTGCCGTTCAGCAGGAACCGGTAGGAAATTGGATCGTTCTCCGGGTCGGATGCGACCGCAGTCCAGGTTATGACTGATCCCACAAGCTGCGGGCTGGGCAGATCTGCGGCCAGGCCGCTTATGCTCGGTGATTCATTAAGCTTGACAGGAGCTATGACCTCGGGGACAACCTCGGGCTTTGACGGTTCTATTTGTGGCGCGGGTGAATTTATGGTAAACTCTGCGCTGGCATTGCCGCCTTCGCCCTGCGCTGCGTCGTGCTTGTCGTCTTTCACCTGCACCATGATTTGGCTAGTTCCAACTTCAGTCGGAGTCCATGTCCACTGGTTTGAAGTCTGCCAGTCGGCGACAGGTGTGCCGTTCAGCAGGAACCGGTAGGAAATTGGATCGTTCTCCGGATCGGATGCGACCGCAGTCCAGGTTATGACTGATCCCACAAGCTGCGGGCTGGGCAGATCTGCGGCCAGGCCGCTTATGCTCGGCGATTCATTAAGCTTGACAGGAGCTATGCCCTCGGGCTTTGACGGTTCTATTTGTGGCGCGGGTGAATTTATGGTAAACTCTGCGCTGGCATTGCCACTCTCACCCTGCGGTGCATCATGCTTATCGTCTTTTACCTGCACCATGATTTGGCTTGTTCCAGCCTCCGTCGGAGTCCATGTCCACTGGTTTGAAGTCTGCCAGTCGGCGACAGGTGTGCCGTTCAGCAGGAACCGATAGGAAATCGGATCGTTCTCCGGATCGGAAGCAATAGCCGTCCAGGTTATGACAGTTCCCAGGATCTGCGGGCTGGACAGGTCTGCGGCGAGATCGGCAATGCTCGGCGATTCATTGAGCTTGGCGGGAGCGACGACTTTTGGCGCAACTTCCGGTACAACCTCTGGGACTACCTCGGGCTTGGCCGGTTCCGCTTGCGGAGCCGGGGCGACGATCGAGAACGAGGCAGACTTGCTGTCATCGAAGCCCTGCACATCGGCGTGCTTGTCATCCCTCACCTGAACTTCAATCTGGCTCGCTCCAACTTCGGCTGCTGTCCAGGCCCACTGGGCTTGCGGCTGCCAGTCGGTTGCCGGAGTCGAGTTGACCAGGAATCTGAAAAGCAGCGGATCATTCTCCGCATCGCTGGCAAGAGCAGTCCAGGTAACGGTTGAGCCTAGTATCTGCGGTCCGGCCTTATCCGGCTCCAAGCTTGTGATACTTGGCTTCTGGTTTGGCGCGGCAATGGTGAATGTTGCGCTCTTGCTGTCGTCGCTGCTGTCCTGCCCGGCGTGCTTGCCGTCGATGATGCTGACCGCAACCTGGTTTTCACCCACGTTGGCATTGCTGGTCGTCCAGGTCCACTGGCCTTGCGGCTGCCAATCGGTGACAGGCTGGCCGTTCAGGAAGAACCTGTACTGGATGGGATCGTTCTCAGGGTCGGATGCCTGGGCCGTCCAGGTTACGATTGCGCCCGCTTCCTGCGGCGCGGCCTTATCCGGCTCCAAGCTTGCTATGGCCGGCTTCTGGTTTGGCGCGGTTATGGTGAATGCTGCAGTCTTGCTGTCATCGCTGCTGTCCTGACCGGCATGCTTGCCGTCGATGATGCTGACCGCAACCTGGTTTTCGCCCACATTGGCATTGCTGGTTGTCCAGGTCCACTGCGCCTGCGGCTGCCAATCTGTGACAGGCTGGCCGTTCAGGAAGAACCTGTACTGGATGGGGTCGTTTTCGCTATCCATGACCTCAACAGTCCAGACTATGCTCGATCCGAAATCCTGCGGGCTGAGCTTATCGGCATTGAAGTTGATGATGGCGGGCTTTTGGTTTGGTGCGGCAATGGTGAATGACGCGCTTCTGCTGTCATCAAATCCATCCTGTTCGGCGTGCTTTCCATCTCGAACCTGCACTTCAATCTGGTTTTCGCCCACATTGGCGTTGCTGGTCGTCCAGGTCCACTGGCCTTGCGGCTGCCAATCGGTGACGGGTAGCCCGCCCACGAAGAACCTGAAAAGCACGGGATCTCCATCCGGGTCGGAGGCCTCTGCGGTCCAGGTTACGGTTGCACCGAGTTCCTGGGGGCTGGCCTTGTCCGGGCCGAAGCCGGTGATGGATGGTTTTTGGTTTGGCGCGGTTATGGTAAAGCTGGCCGTTCGGGATGCGTCTCCATCGGGATTATGCTGGCCGTCGCGCACCTTCACCTCGATACTGTGAGATCCGACATCGCTGTTTGTCGTGCTCCAGGTCCAGGTGGGGTTCTGGGACCAATCGGCCCCTGTCTTGCCATCTACTAAGAAAGTGAATTGCAGCAAATCGCCTTCCGGATCGCTGGCTTCTGCCGTCCAGGTGATCACAGCTCCGGCCTCTTGTGGGCTGGAGGGACTGGACGTGAGGCTTCCCATGACCGGCGGCTGATTCTCCGGAGCGGTCTCGACCGGCGCGGCTGCGGCAGGCGGCTCGAATACTTGGCCGGATGTCTGTCCCGTCTCTACTGGGGCCTCGGTTTGGGTCTGCGCAGGCTGTGCCGGCTCTGCGGGCAGCTCCGGCTCGGTTATCTGATACGACTCTGTAGCCTGATCGTCAAAATTTTCGGCATCTGCGTGCTTGCCGTCCCGAATCCAGACTGCAATCTGGTTGTTACCGACAGTGGCTGCAGATGTAACCCATGTCCAGGTATTATCATTGGACCATCCGGATACCGGCTGCCATTCGCCTCCGGTGGAGGGCCCCTTCAGCCGGAACATGAATTGGATCTGGTCCCCGTCCGGGTCCAGAGCCATGGCAGTCCATTTTATGGAGGTGCCTGCCACTTGAGGCCCGGATCTGTCGGCCACGAGGCCGGACAGTGTTGGCTTTTGGTTGAAGCTGTCCGAAGCTGATGTGGCAGTGTCTCCCGGAAAGCCCGACTGCCCCGGCATCTGATCAAACTGCGCCGTGGCTGATGTCGCCAGGAGCACTCCCAATATCATTACGCTGAAGAACGCAAGAAATACATCGACATACCTGTGTCTCAGACATCTCTTGAGGTCAATCTTGTTTCGGCTATCTTTAGCCTGTTTGTGCATATCCTCACTCTCCAATTCTATACTATCCCACTCGCTCCAAATAAGTTCATAATTGAAATTTCGTGCTGGTTATGCCAATATTATTCTGTGCATCTATTGCAGTATTCTCAGCCTGCATTTATGAATGTATTTTTCACATCGAATCCTTGTCAACCGATCGCCTGCATCATCAACCTCATGTGAATCGTCTATGAATCGCATATGGACACAAAACCATAATACGCATCTATATTATCCACTCATCTGTTTTCTGGTTTGGCTTTCTTTCCTTTTTAGCAACCGCGGCACTTTCTGCTATAGGGCGCTCGAATCCTCTCATCGAAAATATACCGGCAAGAGGAATAAAATTACCGTGCCGGGATCGCGGCACTGTTTCAGGCGAATGGATGCTTCGATGTATCCTTCTTGGCCAGGATGGCCTTGACAGTGGGCGTTCGTGCCACAGCGCGCTCGATGGCGAGTTTTGTCGCTTGATAGTTATAATCGTAGATCTTCTTCTTGTCCGACGCGTCCCACTCGATGAACACGGATACAATCAGGAACAGATCGTCCGCGTTCTCTTCGGGCAGCGTCCCTGCGGCAACGCAGTCCATGACCGCTTTGGCCACAGCCGCTTGCGCCGGGCCGAACATGAGGACGGCCTGGCTGGCTTTCTTGATGGTGACCTTGTTCACCAGCAGTGTGTACGGCTTCGCGGGCAAATTGGGCTCCAGGACGGCCAGCAAGGGCGTGTGCCCCTGAGCCGGCGAGGCCAGAGCATTCATAAATGCCTGCTCCACGCTGCTTCCTTTGCGCCCTATCACCAGATCGATATGGGCAATCTCAGGCCCTTCCCCCACCAACGCTTCACCAAGAAGCGTATCCTCAAAAGTATGACCCATACTCTCTCTTCTGTATTTTTCATATAAAATTGTACGCCTATAATTTGAAGTAGAAGACTTCCCAGGCCAAAAAATATATCATCATTACAAGATCCTCATGAGCCAATGCGAATACTGGTAGTCAACAACTACGGACAGTTCAATCACCTCATCCGGAGAGCCATTCGGGACAGGGTGGAAACGGACCTCATAACCAACGAGACCGCGCCGGAAGAGATCGATGCCGACGGCCTGATCCTGGGCGGCGGGCCGACGCTGGATCGCGCCGGGCGCTGCGCAGACTATCTGAAGACTCTGGATATACCCATCCTTGGCGTCTGCCTGGGATTGCAGCTCATGGGAACGACCTTCGGCGGCAAAGTCGCGCCGGGGACCATCGGCGGCTACGCAGAGGTGGATGTCGAGGTCATCAAAGAAAACGACATCCTGAAGGGCCTGCCGCCCAAGTTCAAGACCTGGGCGTCTCACATGGATCAGGTGGTGGAATTGCCCGATCGGTTCGAGGTTTTGGCCAGGTCCGGCGTCTGCGAGATCGAGGCCATGAAGCATCTGACCCGGCCCCTGTACGGCGTGCAGTGGCATCCCGAGGTCGTTCACACCGAGTACGGGCAGGAGCTTTTAGATAATTTCATCGCCATTTGCAGGAGATGAGCCGGGAAGGTCAGAGGGCGGAGCAGATCAGGCAGCTTTACGCCGACCTTCGGGCGGCTGAAGGGCTTTCGGCGGATGTGCTCTCCCGGCGGATCCAGGAGATCGGTTTTAGATGCCTGCGCTGCGGTGAGTGCTGCACGGGAGAGGACAACAGTGTGGTCGTCTTCCCTTTTGAAGTCCGCCGCATTCTGGCAGCCGCTGGCCTGCAATGGCTGGAGGCGGTCGAGCCGCCCAAAGAGGGCGAGTGGGACCGCAACGGCTGCTTTCACACCCTGGAGTGGCGGCTGAAGAAAGAGGGCGCTTCCTGCAAATTCTATTCAAGATCCGTGTGCGGGATGAAGGGAGATGGGGTCTGCCGGATCTACGGATCAAGGCCGCTCATCTGCAGCACTTACCCGTTTTATCTGGACCGGGGAGTCCTGCATTTCTCGGAGTGCCGGGGCCTCGGCGGCGAGGTCGAGCCCGACACGGCGAAAAAAATGGCAGAGCGGCTTATTTTGCGCCAAGTCACTGAGATCCGGGAGGCTATCGCCCTGCTGGAAAAATATGAGGATTTCGAGCGGGGCGAGGCGGGAGAGGACGGCAGGTGCATTGTGCACGACAGCGAAGGAGAGCACTGCCTCCCATCCCTATCATAAACCCCAGGATACCAAACCTAAGATACTAAAGTGACCCGGAATGAATAGGGTGTCTCATAGTTGCTGTTCCCATGCAGATCCATGACCCCTATGTAGTACGTACCGGGTGCATCTGCATTTGCTCTGACGGTGACCTTTTGTCCGGGTGTGGTGGTTTGCTCGTCGGCCAGCCAGCTATTCGCCTCGTTAATGACCACTATCCTCGTTTCCATTTCAGCAGGCAAGTCTTCTAGGATCACTTCCAATGTCCCTGGAGTCGGAACGTCTACCCTATAATAAAATCCAGGTGCGTTGTCCGTTATCGTCTGATCCAGTTCTATCGGCTTGGCATCGCTTGGAACGGATGCAGACCCGCACAAGGCCAGCATCAATAAGCTCAGCCCGACAATCATCCAGGCATATCTCATAACCCAACGCCTCCAATTTATTCTATAAGTATTAATCAATAACTTCTTTGCTTATAAATGTTGGTAAAGGCGGGGCGATGGCCTGATTGCTATCGATAAAAATCTATCTTTAAAAAAAATCAAAGCAGAGCGCTGCCTCATTGCACAGCGCTCTTGACCTCATCCACAATCTTGTCGATGATGCTCTTCTCCTTCTCGCTCGGTGCCCGCTTCTTCTCGCCGAACTCTGCCGCCAGAGCTTCCATGAGCTGCTTTTGCCGGTCCGTGAGAGCCGCCGGAGTCTTGACCCGCACCCGCACATGCAGGTCGCCGGAACCAAGCCCCTGCATCCGCGGCATGCCTTTTCCCCTCAGCCGGAAGACGGAGCCGGTCTGAGTGCCCGCCGGAACCTTGATCTTGGCTCTGCCGCTAAGCGTCGGCACTTCCACATCCGCTCCGAGAGCTGCCTGAGTGATGCTGATGGGTGCCTCCAGGAAAAGGTCGCTGTCCTGGCGCTGGAACTGGGGGTGGGGCATAACATTGAGAACCACGTAAAGGTCGCCGCTCTCTCCGCTCGGGCCCGCTGCGTCTCCCTGGCCCCGCAGCTTGAGGTGCTGCCCGTCCTCTACACCCTGCGGTATCTTGATGTTGATCTTGCGGTTCTTGCGCACCCGCCCGGTGCCGCTGCACTCCGAGCAGGGGTTGGTGATGATCTGGCCTCTTCCGCCGCATTTGCCGCAGGCGGCTGAGGTGACGATCTGGCCGAAAGGAGTATTCTGGGCCCGCGTCACCTGGCCGGTTCCCCGGCAGGCGCTGCAGACGGTGGGCTTTGTGCCGGGCTTTGAGCCGGACCCGGAGCAGGTGGGGCAGGTCTCGGTCCTGGGGACGTCGATCGTCATCTCCAGGCCCGTGGCCGCCTGCTCCAGCGTCAGGTTCACATCATAGCGCAGGTCGCGGCCCCGTGCCGGTCCGCGGCCCCTGCCGCCACCGAAGAACATGTCGAAGATGCCGTCTCCGCCGCTGCCGCCCCCAAAGCCGAAGCCGCGCAGCAGGTCTTCGAAGTTCACGCCCTTGAAGAGGTCTTCCTGGGAGTACTGGCCGTTGATTCCGGCATGGCCGAACTGGTCGTACTTCTGGCGTTTCTCCGTGTCGGAGAGGACTGCGTACGCCTCGGATAGCTCCTTGAAGCGCTCTTCGGCATCGGGCGCGTCAGATTTGTCCGGATGATATTTCATGGCGAGCTTTCGATAGGCGCTTTTGATGTCCTTCTCGCTCGCATCCTTGGCTATCCCAAGTACCTCGTAGTAGTCCTTCTTCTCCGCCATGCGCTATCCAGTTCCTTCTTTTCGGTCTCTCGTCATTTTCCGGTTCGTCTTCGTCGCAATTGGTCGAGGCTTACTTCTTATCGTTCACTACCTCGTAGTCCGCATCCACCGTCGGGCCGGATTGACCGGACGACTGATCTTGCTGTGAACCCGAACTCTGTTGGCTTTGTGAAGATTGCTGCTGAGCCTGTTGCTCCTGTGCTGCTTTCTGGTACATGGCGCTGGACAGCTCGTAAATTGAATTTTGCAGCTCTTCCGTCTTGGCTTTGATCTCGGCGATCTCGCCGCCGGTTTGGGCGTTCTTCAGGTCGGCGATGGCCTTCTCGATCTTTTCCTTCTGCTCCTTGGTGGCCACGTCGCCCGCCTCTTTGAGCATCTTCTCCGAGGCATAGAGCAGTGAGTCGGCAGTGTTGCGAACCTCGATCTCTTCCTTTCTCTTCAGGTCGTCGGCGGCAAAGCGTTCCGCGTCTTTGATCTTGGAGTTGATCTCATCCTGGCTGAGCTTATGCGGAGCGGTGATGGTGATCCTCTGCTCCTTCTTGGTGGCCAGATCCTTGGCGGAGACATGGATGATGCCGTTGGCATCGATATCGAAAGTAACCTCGATCTGGGGAATGCCGCGGGGGGCGGGCGGAATGCCTACCAGCGTAAACCTGCCAAGCGTTACGTTGTCCTTGGACATGGGCCGCTCGCCCTGCAGAACGTTGACCTCGACGCTGGTCTGATTGTCTGCGGCTGTGGTGAACACCTGGCTCTTGCGAGTGGGAATGGTGGTATTCCTCTCGATCAGCCTGGTGGTAACGCCGCCCAATGTTTCAATTCCCAAGGAAAGAGGCGTGACATCCAGCAGCAGCAGGTCCTTTACCTCGCCGCCCAGGACACCGGCCTGAATGGCAGCGCCCATTGCCACACACTCCATGGGGTCCACACCGCGCTCGATCTCCTTGCCCATGAAGCTCTTCACAAACTCCTGCACTATGGGCATCCTGGTCGGGCCGCCCACCAGAATGATCTTGCCAACATCCGCCTTCTCCAGCTTTGAGTCTTTCAGGGCCTGAATCATGGGGCCGTGGCAGCGTTGCAAGACATCGTTGATCAGCTCCTCCAGCTTGGCGCGCGTCAGGGTCATGCTCAGGTGCTTGGGACCGCTGGCGTCAGCGGTGATGTAAGGCAGGTTGAGGTTGGTCTGAACGACCGATGACAGCTCAATCTTGGCAACCTCCACGGCTTCCCGCAGGCGCTGCATGGCCATGGTGTCACGGCGCAGATCAATGCCCGATTCCTGCTTGAACTTCTCCAGCACGAACTCCATGAGCCGCTCATCCATATCACGACCACCGAGCTGCGTGTCGCCTGATGTGGAAAGCACCTCGAAGACGCCTTCTCCGATCTCCATGATGGTGACATCCAGCGTGCCGCCGCCAAGGTCGAAGACCATGATCTTGTGCTCGCCCACCTTGTCCAGGCCGAAGGCGAGAGCCGCTGCCGTCGGTTCATTGATGATTCTGACAACCTCGAGGCCGGCGATGGTTCCGGCATCTTTTGTAGCCTGCCTCTGATTGTCGTTGAAGTAAGCGGGAACAGTTATTACTGCTTTGTCCACTGTGTCGGCCAGATATGTCTCGGCATCCGTCTTGATCTTGCGCAAAATTTGTGCGGATACCTCTTCGGGAGTGTACTCTTTTCCGTAAACCCTGACTTTGTAATCCGTGCCCATCTTCCGCTTGATGCCGGTGATGGTTCCTTCCGGATTGGTGACCGACTGTCTCTTGGCAGGCTCGCCTACCAATACCTGTCCCTCTTTGGTGTAAGCTATGTAAGAGGGGAATGCCTTTCCACCGAGGCTTGTTCCTTCTGCACTGGGAATAATTGTGGGACGACCACCAACAAGAACTGCTGCTGCTGAGTTGCTGGTTCCGAGGTCAATGCCGATAATCTTTGACAAGATCTCATCTCCTGAAATTGAAAGTTATCAATACTTCGTAAATATTTATACTTATCATCATCGCTTTGCCACTGCCACTTTGCTGAAGCGAATCACATGGGAATTTAAGAGATATCCCTTCTGAATCACTTCTGCCACGGTGTCCTCATTCAGCTCTTTCGATTTTACCTGGAACAGGGCTTCATGCCGGTAGGGATCGAACTTCTTGCCGACCTCATCCATGGGCACCAGGCCTTCCGTCTTCAGTATGTCGAGGAACTGCGAATAGAGCACCTTTGCACCCTCATCATGTTTCGCCGCCTGCTCCAGGCTGTCGAGAGCCGGCAGGAGCTTGCAGATGAGCTTCTCCGAGGCGTATTTTACATTTTCTTCTTTCTCCCGGGCCGATCTCTTGATCACGTTGTCAAGATCCGCCCGGCACCGCTTCAGCAGATCCAATCGCTCCTCTGCCAGGCTTTGAGCTTTCGAGAGCTGGGCCGACAGGTCATCAGGACTCATCTCTGCTTCTGCTCCCACAGGCCCCTGGCCTTCTTCAGATATCACATCTGCATCTTCAGCCATAAGCTTCACCGGTGTGTAGTATTTTTAGAAATTATTGGGAAGGATTTGGCCGGCAGAATCTGCCGGCGTCCCGAATTTTTAGTAGTGAGGCATCGGCATCTGCGGCATGGTGTAGTCATGCGGGCTTTGGCCGGGCTTCGGTGCCATCTCTTCCCTCTTGGCGGCGATGACGTCGTCGACACGAAGGACCATGGTGGCGGCCTCGGCTGCAGACTTGATGGCCTGAGTTTTTACCTTGAGCGGCTCAACGACGCCCATCGCCAGCATATCTGCGGGCTCGCCTGTATCGATGTTCAGCCCAAAGATTTTGCCCTGGCCGTGCTTGGCCCGCAGGCCCGCCAAGGAGTCCACGGGATCAAAGCCGGCATTGGTAGCCAGGATCGAGGGGATGGACTCCACTGCCTCGGCAAAGGCTCGAATGGCCAGTTGCTCTCGCCCTTCCAGGGTGGAGGCAAACTGCCTCAGCTTCTCTGCCACGTGAATCTCGGGTGCCCCGCCGCCGGGAACGATCTTGCCGGAGCGGATGACGTCTAAAACCACATTGAGCGAATCATCCAGGGCGCGCTCCATCTCTTCCAGGAACTGCTCGGATACGCCGTGCAGAACAATGGAGACCGCCTTGGCCTTCTTGCAGCCTTCCACGAATATCATCTGCTTGTCCTTGCCGACTTTGCGCTCCTCTACGATCTCGGCGGAGCCGAGGTCCTGGGGCATGACCTGCATAGCGTCCCCAACGAGCCTTGCGCCTGTGGCCAGGGCCAGCATCTTCAGATCCTCTCTCTTGACCCGGCGGACGGCCAGGATGCCCTTCTGGGATAGATAATTTTGCGCCGTGACGCCGATGCCCTTCTCGCAGAATATGACATTGGCTCCGGCTTTGACGACTGCATCCACCTGAGCCTTGATGATCTTCTCCTCGCCTTCCTTGAAGGATGAGAGATTCTTGGCTTCGGTGATGGTGATCTTGGCGTCAGTTTCCAGCTTCTTCAGCTCCAGGGTTCCTTCCAGGAGCAGGATCTTGGCGTCCTTGATCGTCTTCGGCATCTCCTGGCTTGTTCTCTCCTTCTCGACTACGATGCCGTAGTTGATGACCGAGTCCTCGATTCTGCCGCCCGGGATCTGGACCATCTTGACGTAGTCATCGATGCCTTTTCCCGGCGAGCCGGAAACGGCCAGCGCTGCATCCACGGAGATCTGGGCCAGTTTGTCCATAGCGATCTCGATGCCCTTTCCTCGCATGGCGGTCTGGGCGATCTTCAAAAGCGTCTTCTGGTCGCCCGAGACGTCGATGGCCATCTCTTCCAGTACTTTCTGGGCCCTGGCCTGAGCCTGCTTGTATCCCGAAACTATGACTGTGGGATGAACATTCTGATCGAGGAGTGCTTCCGCTTTCTCCAGCAGCTCTCCGGCGATGATCACGGCGGTGGTTGTGCCGTCTCCGATCTCGTCGTCCTGAGCCCTGGCCACCTCGACGATCATCTTGGCCACAGGGTGTTCGATATCCATTTCACGCAGGATGGTAGCGCCGTCGTTGGTGATGGTGGCATCGCCGCTGCCGTCGATGAGCATCTTGTCCATTCCCTTTGGTCCAAGAGTGGCCCTTACAGCCTCGGCTACCGCCTTCGCCGCCATGATGTTCTTGCGCTGCGCATCCTTGCCTGTTTCCCGCTTGCTTCCTTCTTTAAGTATTATTATTGGTACGCCGCTCAGACCTGCCAAAACCAAGTCCTCCCCGACTTTTTTCTTACTACCAGTTTGAAGTTCTATATAAGACTTTCGTGCGATGGCAGCCCAAATTGGATGATTTATTTGTATGCGGCCTCACATATATATAGTCTATATAGGAAGAACTATATAGTCGCTGGGATCACAGGGCTGGATGCTGAATACAAATCAGATTGAGACAAGCAATCTTCACGCATCGAGCCGATGATTGGGACTGCAAATTGCAGCCGCCATTCCCGTGGTCTCCAGCATGGCCGGCATATATTCCGGCAATAATTCGTCCGGCGCTGCAACCGTCTCATCTGATAACCAGAAACCGGATAACCAGAAACCAGATAACCAGAAACCGGATAACCAGAACCCAGAAAAACAGAACCCAGAAAACCAGATAGCCAGATAACCAACGAAAAAGGGATCTATGGTGACCTCTAAGATCATCTCTAATAATCTAAATCTATGGTATGGAGAAAAACATGCCCTCAAAAACATATCTATGGAGATTCCCGAAAAAAAGATTACTGCGCTCATCGGCCCGTCAGGTTGCGGAAAATCCACCTTTATACGTTGCTTGAACAGGATGAACGATCTCGTGGCCAATGCCAGGGTCGAGGGCGAGGTTCTTTATGACAATACCAATATTTATGGTGGAGATGTGGATGTCGTCGAGCTGCGCAAGAAGATCGGCATGGTCTTTCAAAAGCCCAATCCGTTTCCTATGTCCATCTACGACAATGTAGCCTACGGCCCGAGGATACACGGGATGAGTAATGTCGATAAGGTTGTGGAGACCAGCTTGAAGGATGCCGCCCTCTGGGAAGAGGTGAGCGAGAGGCTGGACCAGCCGGCACTGGGGCTCTCGGGCGGGCAGCAGCAGAGGCTGTGCATCGCCAGGACCATGGCCATGAAGCCTGATGTGATTTTATTTGATGAGCCCTGCAGCGCTTTAGACCCCATATCCACAGGCAAGATCGAGAGCCTCATGGAGAGCCTGAAGAATGATTATACTCAGGTAATAGTAACCCATAACATGCAGCAGGCCGCCAGGGTCTCGTACTGCACGGCGTATTTCTTGCTGGGCGAGTTGATCGAGGTAGGGGAGACGAAACGCATCTTCGAGAATCCGAAGATGAAGAGCACTGAAGATTACATCACGGGAAGATTCGGATGAGGTTCGTGGAGGGGGATGGAAGATGAGTCCGTACAGGGAGCGGTATCATAAAAAGCTGGACGATCTGGTGAATCTGACGGAAGAGCTGGCCAGTCAGGTGAATTCCGCCATAGAAAAGGCGTCCACATCTTTGCAGGAGGCTGACGTGGAACTGGCCAAGGAGGTCATAAAACAGGACCAGAACATGGACGACCTGAGCCAGAAGATCGAGAACCTGTGCATGGAGCTTTTGGCGCTGCAGCAGCCTATGGCCAAGGATCTCAGAAGGGTCATCGGCATTCTCAAGATCGGCATCGATCTGGAGAGGATCGGCGACCTGGCCGTGGATGTAGCCAGGGTTACGACGCAGTCCAAGGACAAGATCCACATAACCAAGCTGGAATACATTCCGCGCATGGCCGAGATCAACCGGAAGATGCTGACCCAGACCATGGAAGCTCTGCAGAACGGCGATGCCGATCTGGCGCGCCAGGTCACCAAATGGGATTACGAGATCGACGGGCTCTACGTCAAGGCCAGAGATAAAATCCTAAAATTAATAATTGAGAAACCTGATGTTATCAACGAGGCCACGGCGCTCATAGTGGTGAACCGGCACATGGAGCGCATCGGGGATCATATCTGCAATATCTGCGAGGCCATCGTCTACATGGTGGAAGCCAAGAGAGAGCATCTCAACTAGACAGAAAATATCAGCAGCGATATCCGCAGCAATATCGCAGCAATCGCAGCAATATCGCAGCAATATCGCAGCAATATCGCAGCAATATCGCAGCAATATCCGCAGCAATTGTCCGTAGCGAGAAAAACATTTCAACTAAAGGTGCCAGATGGATACGAGAAAGGTACAGAGAACCGGCAAGTCCACGTTCATTGTCTCTCTTCCCAAGAGCTGGGCGACGAAGAACGGGATTGAGGCCGGATCGATCATTTACATCAATCAGGGCGACAACGGGTCCCTTACCCTGTCCACGGATCGCTCCGAGCGCGATCTCCGGGCGAAGCTGGATCTGGGCGACAAGTCCGGCGAGCATCTGGTCAGGGACATCATCGGCTGCTATGTGGGGGGCTACAGGACGCTGGAAGTGACCTCCAACCGCATGACCTCGGCCCAGAAGAAAGATCTGCATCAGATTGTGAACAAGCTCATCGGGCCTGAGATTTTGGAGGAGACCATCAACAAGGTGGTCATCCAGGATCTGCTCAGCTCCGAGGAGCTTCAGTCGGAGAGGGCTTTGCGGCGCATCAAGACCGTGGTAAAATCCATGATTCAGGACTCGCTCACGGCTCTTCTGACCAATAATGCGGAGCTGGCCAATGATGTGATTTTGAGGGATAACGATGTGGACCGCTTGAACCTTCTCATCTCCCGCCAGTTCACGGAGATCCTGCGCTCCGGCTCGGTGAAGCAGGAGACTCTAAACCCCATCACCGCCTTCAACTACATGCAGGCTGCCTCGAACCTGGAGCGCATCGCCGACCACGCCCACCGGATCGCCGAGATCGCCAGCCAGTCCGACTGCATCCTGCCCAAGGATTTGAAGGATGAACTCACCAGCATGGAATCGATTTTGGGCAGCCTCATAGATGACTCGATATCCCAATTGCTGCAGACCAATTCCGACAAAGCAAATGAGCTGATCGACAAGATCAGCGAGATTCAGAAGCGGGCGCAGGCAATGGCCAACTCGTCCGAGACGAAGGACAAGTCTGAGATGCTGGTCCGGCTCGTTTTGGCGGCAAGCCTGGAGCGCATGCTCGACTACATCATGAACATCGGCGAGCTGACCATAAACCTCTGCCATGCCATGTATCCTGCCGAGAAGAGTTGAATGATGCAGGAACCAGGAATCATTAGCCGCTCATGTTCAGGTCGTGTCCCAGTCCAGTCATGAGTCTCTCAGATTCACTTTTTGCTTTTGCCGGGAGACGAGCTTAAGGCCGGGCTTTCTCTATTTCTCGTTCCTTTTCCTCTTTCTTCGTTCTTTTTCCTCCTTCCGAGTTACTTTTTCTCCAGGGCGAGAAGCTTCTCTTTGATCTCAACGCCCAGGGCAAATCCGCCAAGACCGTTTCGTGCTACCACGCGGTGGCAGGGCACGATGATGAGGAAGGGATTGGCGCCCATAGCCCGGCCCACCGCGCGCACAGCCCCCGGCCTTCCCGCATGAGCCGCCACCTCGCCGTAGGTCATGGTCTTCCCGCGCTCGATGGCTCGCACCACGTCGTAAACCCGCCTCTGAAAGTCGGTAAGGCCGGACGTCTCCAGCTCCGCGCGCGGGCAGGGGGCCTGGCCGCATAGGTAGTCCGCGATATGCCGGGCCAGAACGGAATCCTGCGCGGGCAGCTCGCCGGAGAGAAAGATGCGCGCAATCTTCCCGCCTGACCGCTCCACCAGCAAGTAGAGCCCCAGCGGCTCGATGTAAACTCCTTCGGTCATGCTTTCCGTCACACCTCCGCCACACCATTAATGCATATCCTTAATCTCATTCTCGCTCTCATTCTTCTTTCAATATCTCCCGGAAGGTCTTGAACCTGCCCATCTCGATTATCTCCACGTTCAGGTTCGATGTGTCCAGGATGGCGACGCTGCGCAGGCCCGTGAAGTTTCCCCAGATCTCGCCCGGGTTCACGAGAAGGGTTTTGCCGTGCCTTGTCACCTCGGCGCGGTGATTATGCCCCCGCACCACCACATCGTAGAGCTGAGAGGCTATGACGGCCTTTACGAGCGGCTCCTCGGTGCCGTGCAGCATGGCAAACTTGCAGCCATCCACCTCGAACTCGGCAAAGTCGCCCAGGTATTCGCCGCCCACGCGGGCAAACTCACGGTACAGGCCCACGCGGTCGCCGTCGTTGTTGCCAAAGACGAGCTTGATGGGCATGCCGCAGCCTTCAAAGGTGTAGCAGTTGCCCGATCCGATCATGTCGCCTGCGAAGAGAATCAGCTTTGCGCCCCGGCTGGAGAAGAGCCGCAGGGCATCTTTGACGCCTTGAATGCTGTCATGGGCGTCGGACATAATTCCAATTAGCATCAAATTCGCCGATAGACGCAGGTCAAATAATTGTCTGTCGCCCCAAAGGAGCCGGAATTTCGCCCCGTTTCTTTCATGGCCTGCATAGGCCCGGCGAGGCTTTAGGCTCGAAAGGTCTAAGTACAAGGAATAACCTGGTAGCGAGAGGCCCGCCTTAACTCAGCCTGGTAGAGTGCGCGGCTGTAGTATGTCTCGCACCGTAGAGGTGCTACGCGCAGTCACCGCGATGTCCCCGGTTCGAATCTGGGAGGCGGGATCTGTTGAGTCCGGATGGTGTAGTGGCCCATCATGAAAGCCTGTCGAGCTTTCGACCCGGGTTCGAATCCCGGTCCGGGCGTAATCTATGGGTGGGAAGGCGAGAGCCCGAAAAGGGTTCTCGCTTTCTCTGGCGACTTTTCCCGTATGATGATCCTGCAAAATAATCCTTTTAGTGCCGTTTTCGACGTGAGAGATCAAGGCATGATCCTGGTTAGATCTGGTAGTATTGCCGGAACACGTCAAGACGTCAGCCCGGCGTCTGACCTATGTCCTTCGTCCGCGCATATGCTCGGACCTCTCGGCCTTGGTGCGCTGTTTGCCTCATTTCCGTTGCGTGTTTGCAAAAATTGATCGATATTAATATATTCACAATATATTTACAGTTTTGTATGGAAGCAAAATTTTTATGGAAGTACTTTCCATTACTGTAATCAAAAAGGCGGTATTATTATGAATGCAAAACTGACATTTGCTATAACGGTTCTGCTGGCGGCAACTATTGGGCTATCCGTAGCCGAAATTCCTAATCTCGTAGGGAATTGGAATGGTTCTTTTAAAGGTTACGATGGGAATGCAGGATATGTGGATATAAATGAATCCGGAAATTTAAACATGGTAATTTCCGAGCAAAGGGGGCAGGTCTTTGCCGGCAATTTCAGCATGAATTTCAGCTTACCTCAAACTGGCTTAATGCAGGAGACTGAGGGTTTTTCGGGCGCTATCGGTTCGGATAACAGGACGCTCTACTTCGCCGAATATGATCATGGATATGATCTGGGCACAATACTTTCAAATGATACCATCGAAGCGGTATACATCGAAGATGGGGCTGTTGGGGAGGCCGGTGCGTACGTCGTCATTTACCATCGGATGAAGTAGGTGTTCATCCACCCTCTTTTTTGTGAACGTATGAATAAATTAGGTTTATAAATTAAATGCATCGCTTCTCTCTGAACTTACAATGTACTGCTTGTCCGGTGTCCTTGATTCATTTCTCTCCTGCCTTATTTTGTACCACGCATTTATATCGCCAGAAGGCAAAATTAGATCCTGGTACAAGGCCGCAATTGGCGGGATGTTGAGAGAATGGCTCGGATGTATTTGTGGCTCGCGGTTCTTTCTCTGGCCTGGATTGTTCTGATGCTGATATCGGCCACCGGTTCTGGGGAAGGATACTATACCGATTCGGATTATTGGCCTTACCCCAAATCGCCGTATCTGCAGCAATTTGCCTGGGACAGTGAGATCAACTTCTTCCTCAACGACTATGGTGAGACGTATTACCCGTCTGCAGCTTACACTCAAGACAGCTACAGCCTGCCGGCCATCTTTGGCTATGGGGCTGTCGGCAATATCTCGATGCCGGTATTCGCAAGCGCGTACTATCCGTCGATTGCGCACAGGCTGGGGGCTTAGTCCGAGGGCTGGTTTTGCGAAACTGATGCGGCGGCACATGAGCCGCATCAATTTGGCCATTTAGAATCTTGTTGCCGGAATTTTCCTGGATCTTGGCATCTCATTCTACACGCATCCTGTTTGCCACGGAATTTTTTTTGGCTCATATTCCGTGCGCCATTCTCTCTTATACCATGTGAGATTCGGTTATCGCATTCACGGATGGTTTTCTTTGGTTGTGCTGAAAATAGATTTTAAGGTGCTTGATATTTTCTTTCCACCTAATCGTTCAAAACATCCTGGATGAGTTTATCGATATCTGCTTTCCTTTGTGGATTCAGGGCTACATGGAGCCCGTAACCAGTTTGCTTTGGAATCAGCAGCCCTTCTGATATAAGCTCTTCCGCAGCGTCTTTTGCCTTGCCGCGAAGATGCTTTGGAAGGCTCTTCGGGAGATCGTCGAAAGCGGTATGGCATCCGCCCCAATTGCCACGTCTGCGCAGCTTTTTTAGTATCTGTGCCTTCAGGACCGCCATCGCATTAGTAGTCAGCCAATCACCTTTATATTTCAAATTTTATTAATTATATTCTAGTACGTTTTTTAAAACAATAATGGTAAAGTATTTAACCATTGCGTCCGGGTACATGGTATCATTGGATCATTGACGCACATGGTATTCATGCCAATATGATTTGCGTGTCACCATCGAATGTGGTTGCGTGACATTCCAGCTCAATGTAGCCTTCAAATCATAGTTGCACCAATGCTGTATCAGATAAAAAATAAAAAGGAGGATAATTTAAAATGGAAGAGTCTCTACTCATTAGGGAACTCGGTATAAAGAGCCCAATGCTGAAAGTATTGGATTTCTTGATGGATAACGAGTCCTTTGACTATTCGAAAACCGACATAGCCGAAGGCACCGGGCTGAGCAGAGCCACCTTATTCAAAGCTTGGCCCAAACTGGATGCGTTGGATCTCATTACATCTACCAGAAGCGTAGGCCAGGCCAAGATGTACAAGCTGAACAAGCAGAATCCCATTGTCAAGAAGCTCATGGAGCTGGACGATGCCATCTCTGAGTATTACGCTCTGAAGCATTGCAGCCCGGAAGACCGCAATCCTAGCAACTTCTCGGATGTTGTGGGGCCAAGAAAGGATTTGATCGAAGCCATCGTCGAGTACGAGATAGATTCACACGACGACAAGAGAGACAGACATAAGGAACCGCTATTGGCCTAATGATGGCAGATCCAGCGCTATTTTTGATAACAGCAAAGCGATAGAACAAAAACAGATTGCCTTCCCGGTATTCACTAGCCGCTCCGCAGCCTCCCTGCCGATCGATCATCCCCGGTGTGATCTCCGTCGAATTGGTGCGCATAACTGAATGCACAAAATTTTCTCGGTCGGTTGAAGACTGATCGCAGCACAAAAATTTCCTGCTGCAAATTTCGTAATCCTTATATCGCCGCGTTCTTTTAATGCAATGACATCTTTGAATTTGATACTGATATTGGTGTTTCCATGTTTCTCGATTTCATGAGCGAGGTTGAGGGGCTTCTTCGCGAAGCCCTCGAACGCTGCGGCTTCAAGGCAGAGGATGGAGTGAACAATCTGGGCCTGGACGTCAGCCCCCATGCCGACCTGGCCTCATCCGTCGCTTTCCGGCTGGCACCGACGCTGAAAAAAAGCCCGGTCCTGATCGCAAAAGAGATCCACCGGGCGATCTCCAGGGAATACAAATTTGTGGAAAAGGTGGAGATGACCGGGCCTTATCTCAACTTCTTCATGAACAGATCGTTCCTGAATGCCGTCGTTGATCAGGCGCTGGCGGACAACTGCTGGACCGGACGCATGAAGGACAGGGTCATCGTGGAGCATACCTCCGCCAACCCGGACGGGCCGCTGCATGTGGGCCACATCAGAAATTCGGTCATCGGCGACACGCTGGTGCGCATCCTGCGCCGGGCGGGCTGCACTGTGGACGCCCAGTACTACGTGAACGACATGGGCCGCCAGGAAGCGATGGTGGTGGTGGGCTGCGACCACTTCCAGTTGGACGGTTCCAAGGCCGACCACGCCATCGCCAAGGTTTACATCGCCGCCAACAAGGCTATGGAAGAGAGCGATGAGGCCAAGGCCATGATCAGGGGCGAGGCGGATTGCATCATCCAGCGCTATGAGGCGGGCGATAGCGAGATCGAGGCCAAGATCAGGAGCGCCGTAAACTACGCAATCACGGGAATTGAAGAGACGCTGCACCGCATGAACATCCGGCACGACAGCTACCACTGGGAGTCGGAGTTCGTTCGCAGCGGCGATGTGGCCGAGATCGTCGGCTTGCTGGAGAAGACCGGCCTCACGGAATGGGAGGATGGAGCCTTCCAGCTCGACCTCACCGGCCACGGCTTCGAGAAGAAGATGGTCCTCAAGAGGGCCAACGGAACGTCTCTTTACATCACCCGCGACCTCGCTTACCATCGTTACAAGTCCGCCAACTCCGACCGCTCCGTGGACATCCTCGGTGCCGACCACAAGCTCGTCTCCGGGCAGCTTCGCACTGCGCTACGCCTGCTGGGCGTTCGCGAACCGGAGGTGGTGATCTTCGAGTTCGTCTCCCTGCCCACCGGCTCCATGAGCACCCGCAAAGGCAAGTTCATCTCCGCAGATGAGCTTCTCGACGAGGTGGAAACAAGGGCCTTCGAGGAGGTAAGTTTGCGCCGCCCCGATGAGAGCGAGGAATTCCGCAGGCTTGTGGCCAAAAACGTCGCTGCGGGAGCCGTGCGCTACGATGTGGTCAAGGTATCCGCAGACAAGGCCACCATGTTCGACTGGAAGCAGGCCCTGGACTTTGAAAAGCTGTCCGCGCCCTTCATCCAGTACTCTCACGCTCGCGCTTGCAGCATCCTGCGAAAGAGCGAGGCTGATGAAAAGTATGACGCAAATCTCCTGGTAGATGAGCATGAGATTGCCCTCATCAAGAAGATCGCCGAGTTCGATCTGGTCATCGACCGGGCGGCACGCGAACTCAAGCCGCACCATCTGGCCACCTATGCCCGCGAGCTGGCGGAGAGCTTCAACCTCTTCTACCGCTACAGCCCCGTCCTCGACGCAGCGCCGGAGTTGAAGAGCGCCAGGATTGCACTGGCCAAATGCGCGCGAAACGCCCTGCGCACCACTCTGGATACACTGGGAATCGTCGCGCTGGAGACCATGTGAGGATGCGCATGATTTTTAGAATGCGGCCATTTCCGAGATTTGCGCCACTGTGGGCGGCGTTAGCTCTCGCCATCCTTTTGGCGGCGGCTCAAGCCATGCCTACCGGAAACCAAACCTGGTCGGAGGAGCCCTGGGATGCAGCCGTTCAGGAGAGCCAGGCTGCGGCGGCACCGGCCCTCTCCGATCCCATGCCGTTCAACATCAGCGGCCATGAGCCATCGACGATCCTGCTCGGCGACTCCAGGATCAATTTCTCCGATTACGCTTCTCAGGGGCCGGAACAGAAACCTGAAATGAAAATGGCAGAGCTATGGATTCAGGAAGGCAACGCCTGGAGCCGGTACAAACGTGCTGCCGTAGGCGATGAGGTGGATCTGATATTTCACAATCCCGCTTACGGGAAGGCCGACGTCTACCTGATATCCTACGCCGACAGCTCCATCGAACACAGGAACCTGAATTTTCTGGAGGGCTACAGCCTCCTCAAGCTGACGGCAAGCAAAGAAGGTCGCCAATTCGTGATACTGGTCGCGAAAAATGCTCCGAGCAACGCCCTGATGATCGATGTCTCGCCCCAACCGGCAGCGTTGCATAATTCGCCGGTTGATGTAATGGCAGCCGCACCGGGAAGAGTGAAAGTCGCAATTGTCTCTGAGAGAATTAGAGGCTACGATGTCTACGTGGACGGCGTATTCTACAGCAGCGATATCGCGGACGGAAAATTGGATGGAAATGCCAGCTTTATCTTGAGCAGAGACGGAAAGCATACCATAACCGTCTCGGAGAGAGACGGCCAGGGGAATACCATCAACAAGAATGAGCACGCCAAAGAATTCAAGATGAACACCGCCTACACTCTGAAGATCAATTGAGGGGTGCGGAGCAAAAAACAATAACAAAAAGCGGTTCTCCTCAGGGCCGATAAACCCTGAGGAGGCGACGGGTTGGCGATCTCTTGATCCCTTTTGCGCTTGATTTTTTATTTTTTCTCGCCGGATCTTCTTCCCTGTCCGGTGAGATCGTTTCAGACCGCTGGATCGCCATTAGGTTGTTTCAGATCGTTTTCTTCAGATCACAATCTCAGTACAAGCGGTTGGGCTGGCCTTTGCTCGCCTTCATGTAGAGGAAGTCGGCCTTGGTGTTGGTGTTCTTGCCGTCCGGCAGGCGGCCATAAGAAAAGTCGTTCTGGCGATCATCGTTAATCTCCGGTGTCTTGTCCAATACCGTTCCCTGGGCGTCCAGGAGATAGACCGTTCCGTTTCCGTTGGTCACCCAGCTTGGCTTGCCTTCAGCCACAAAGAATCCCTTGGGCTCGATGCTGCCGGAGAGCGCGATGGGGCCCACCCAGGGCTCATTCTCAACCTTGACCGTCCAGCCGTTCAGATCGACGGCATTCTCGCCGGTGTTATAGAGTTCCACCCAGATGGTTCCGTTGTTTGGCGGGGCAAGCTCCACCTCATTCACTACCACATCGCCAAGGCAGCAGCCGCAGAAGGCCGCAAATGCAAAGACGCCGAGTATTGCCAATAGGGCTTTTCCAGTTACAAATTTCATTTGTTTCCACTCTCCATTCTTAGGATTTTGCTGTTCGCTTGATGATTCAATATCAGATGATGCTCTGGTGATTCCAATGCTCTGATGTTCCGGTGATTTCCGATATTAATGCGATGCTCTGATAATGCTTTAATGATGTTTTGATGATCCGCTATTTCAATTTCGCCGGATCAGGCTCACGGCTGCTCATGAATGATTCTCGCCGGCAAATCTAGCGAACGTTGCTCCTTCCTTTGGTGGAATAACCGAGTCCCCAATCAGCGTCGGAATTTGTGTTGCGCCCGTCGGGATGCCTGCCATAGGTGAAGTCGTTTCCCAATGAATCGACTCTTACGCCGCTTTTGTCCATTTTCATCCCATCGGCATCGTAAAGGGTGGCGAATCCGCCGTTGTCATGATTCCAGGAAGACTGGCCCGGGAAGACATAAAATCCCTTGGGCTCAAGTATTGTTCCCGCCCTTACTGCCGGAAACTTGCCCACCCAACCGCCGTCCGTGATGGTCGCCGTCCAGCCGCTGATATCAACGCTGTCATTTCCATCGTTATAGATCTCCACCCATTCGGCTCCGCCTTCCGGTGGATTCAGCTCCATCTCATTGAGCACGACAGACGCGCTTGCCGCTACCGTCAAAGTGATGACGACCGCGGTTATGCAAAATACTGCCGAAGATTTTTTCATCACACCATCCTCCACTCATGCATTATTATCAATTGTGCACTATTAGGGAAATATTCAGGTATATTATCATATCGGAGCGCCACCGCATCGATGTACTGTAACCTATGGAATCCTGCAACTCATAGATCCCCTGAACCTATTGAATCTTTGCAGCTTATGGAATCCGTGTAGCTCATCGATCCCTCGAGACGTATGGAATCTTTGCAGCTTACCGATACCTGTAGCTGTCGGTGTACTTTGCCGTCTAATAGCTCGTTTACCGCTTTCTTTGTCCAATCGATGCCTGGCACAGTCCGCGTTTTTGCCTCGCACAGTCTGTATCCATCCCTTGCACTATCTATATTATCGATACCGATCTTATCGACGCCTGAGACATTGGGGTCTGGCCCGTTATATCGAAAATACTCTTGCGCCGGGCAATTTTTACTGAGTCTGGCGGATGCAAATTTGAGATCATGGACATAGCAGATGCGAAATTGATGAGAAAACGGATTTATAGTTAAAGTGATATAACGGTTTTTAAATATCACGGAGTTAAAGTGAGATAAAAAGCAATGAGGTGGATTGGATGACTATATTGAATTTGTCGGGCAGATCGGCGAATATGGGGCCGAAGCTGCTCTTAAGCTGCTTACTGCTCTGTCTTCTGATGTGCGGGCAGGCGGCGGCTCAGGATAAGAACGTCACATGTATTGCAGCAAATGTTCCGAGCGATGAGAATGCATATGCTGAGCTGGCTTTCTGCCTGGCTCCGCAGGTATCCGTTGAACCGGAGCAATCGGCTGTGGCGAATTACACATCCGGTAGAGAAGTGAGAACATCTTTGCTATTAAACGGCAGCCGGGCTGTTGTTCATCTTCTCTATCCCTGCCGGGCACCCCAGTCTATGCTGGATGCAGCCGCCATGAAATCCCTGCTTGATGCATACGATTCGGCTATGGCCAGTGCGGTCTACAGCAATGAAACCCTTGCCGTGGGCGGTATGCCTGCCTATGGCGGAATGGTGGGAGATCAGATCTTTGTCGCATATCAGCCCACCAACCAGACGCCGGTGCTTGTGCAATTGGACGGCAATATGGACGAAGAGAATATGGTGGCATTCCTGCAGTATCTGCGCATAACCCTGAAAGAAGGAACCTCGCCCTTGATCGCAGGCTACTGCCCGGACACCACGGCAACAACGACAACCCCTGCGGCCACAGCTCAAGTTGACACGCAGACCGCTGCTGCCAATGCCCTTGCCAACAGCCAAGTCGCCACGCAGACAACTCCAGCCGAAACCAGGGAGGCCACCTTTGAATCAAAGAAGGAGAAGATGGCTTCGGATATAGAGGCTGCCAAGGAGAAACTGGCTTCGGCGAAAGAGAAAATGAGAGGATTTTAAGCTTCATTAGTGGCTGCAAGAATTGGTGGCTGCAAAATCCCAAGACAACAAAAAATTTGCTCTAGGTTTGGCCGGAGTTCTGCCGCGACGCGGGGGTCTCCGGTCAGCATCATTTTCTGCAAATCGTTTGCGCATGGATTGAATTCTATTTATGTATGAATAGCTGTAATTATCTTATGATAGTTATCTTTGTAGCCCAAGCGAAGATTCATATCTTTGAAAGCCATTTTAGCCTGCAATTCACAGGGGGATTAATTATAAAACTGATAGCGTTCATATCAATCTCATTGCTTTTGTTGACTGTTTTGGCGTCCGGCCAGAATAATTCGTCCCTTCAATTTGGAAATTATTCTGTGGTCTCCTTAAACAATTCAACCAACTTATCTGCGAATTATTCACTTGAGTCATTCAAGAACAGTTCGATTGCCTCGTTGGGGAGCAATTTATCTGGATCATCCGGGAATAAGTCGATGGTATTCGAGAATGATTCGACCGAATTATCCAATGACGAGTCACCAGCATCAATCGAGGATGAATCACTCGAATCAATCGAGAACGATTCAACCAAATCTCTCGAAGACGATTCTTATTCTTCTTTCCCGGAAATATGGATGGACAGCATGAATAGCGATTCGCCCGCGAGCATGGCTGATTATTACTACGATTCTGACCTCTATTCCCAAATTCCTGCCGCAAACAGCCCCATCAGCCTGGCTTTTCCTGTATCAAATATGAGCCGGGAAGGCGGATCGGATCTGCTGGTCATAAATATCACCAGCGATCCCGCGACCAATGCCTTCAGCTCGCAGATATCAGCATTCAGCGGCAGCAACGGCAGCGAACTGTGGCAGAAGGAGTATCCGGATTCCCTCGTCTTTGCCGCCCCGGCGGGAGACCTGAACGGCGACCGCCGCACTGACATCATGGTGGATACAGTCATCGCCGGCACCAGCTTCATTCCCTACAGCGGCATCACAGCTCTCGACGGCACAAACGGCATAGAGATCTGGAGCAATCCCCATTTCCTGGCGGCAACAATTGCCTATCCCGTCAAGGACATAACCGGAGACAATGCCGCTGAGTTTTTGGTGCACGTGTTCGGCATTGACAGCCTCAACGGAACCGTGGCCACCAAGATTGCAGAGGTGGACGGCAGCAGCGGCGCGGAGATTGGATCAAAGATCTTTTCCGGAGCAGTGGCCGTTGAATACCCGGCAGGAAACTACACCGGCGACTTGGTTCAAGACAGCTTGACGGCGATCTACAAGATCAACCAGACCGAGCAGAACGTGACCACGGAAATTCAGGCAGTCGATGGGCAAGGTCGGGCAGTGCTTTGGAATAAGAGCTTCCCGAGCCTTGCGATCGCGCAACCGATCAAAGATTTAACCGGTGACGGAAGGGACGAGATTGTGGTTTATCTGATGAGCTTTGCCGCCAATGCAACCAACAGCAGTGAGATGGCAGTCTTGCAGGGAAGCGATGGGGTGCTTCTCTGGAAGAACTCGCTTGGCAACGCGCTGGCCTTTGTGGTCGCAGGTCCGGATCTAACCGGCGACGGCAAGGCTGACCTGATCGCCTATAAGCTGGGGGGAGAAGGCGAGAGCGAAGTCGTGGCGATAAAGGGCGATGACGGCACGACCCTCTGGAGCAGGATGGGAACGGTGATTCTGCCCCAGTAATCGACAAAGAAATATGGCGAAGTTTGCGGCGAACGAGATAAGCCGACTCCTTTTTATTTTTTGTATATTTTTCATTGTTAATAATTTCGCGGCGGCAATCGCAATGTGGCGCGCACATGGGCGGTATGTAACATTTCGTCATCAATTCTTTCCTGAGTGAACAAGATTGTACATTCTTGTCGCCTGCCCGATAATACCCCAAAGCCTTTTAACCTGGACCTTCAAAGTAGATAGGTTATCATATAGATCAAAAATCAGACAGGAGGTGTATTGGATGCCATACGAAAACATAAGCGAGCTGCCCAAAAGCGTGCGAAATCTGCCCAGCCGGGCCAAAGCCCTTTACATGAAAGCCTTCAACAGCTTCTGGGAGGAGTACGACGTTAACGATGATGCAGCGCGCGAGAAGGCATCTCACGAAGCTGCCTGGTCGGCCGTGAAAGAACAGTACGAAAAGGACGACGAGACCGGCGAGTGGGTAAAAACTGGTGAGATGATCGGAAAGCGCCCGCGCCATGCCATGAGACATCGCAAGAGCGGGGCACCAACGCAGAGCAAGGCACACGCATGATGCCAGCAAAGAAATGCTGATGAGGAAGAAAGGCCTATAGTTATGGCTTGGGTGTTCCTCTTCAGCCATCTCGTTGCTATTTTCTCATCAATAAACCGTTCAGAGTCTTTTGATCCTGGTTCTTGGTCATGTTGTTTATTCGTCCTGAATAGTCTCTTTCTCTCAACGAGCATCTTTCATTAAGTATCTCTCAACGAGTTCTGACAGTCTTGCTAAAAAATATCCGCCCCCCTGACACCATGCTGCTTAACGAGGAGGATTGCCGAATGGTGGGTGGATGTGTCGGGGGTGGATGTAGGGGAAGCCCTCTTCGGGTGGCTTGGACGGTTCGGACTTCCCGGCTGGAGGGATTGCTCGCCCGCTCTTCGGGCTTGGAATTGTAGCGAGAAAGAATGGACTATAAATCTATTTGAGCAGGTTTGATAATAATTCATACAAATTAAGATCAAACCTGTGACCACTCCTAACCCACCACGGGCAGACTGCCCTGCCGAATCGTGCAACTGAATTCATTCCTGCAGATCGTCTCGGCAATGGATACAGATAATAATCAATACGAGAATCCTCTGAAGCATGAATCTTGCACGCCGCGTCAGTTCCGCGGAGCTTATGGACCTATTTCTCTCGTTAGCAGCCCTGGTCATCGCGTTCTCCATTTTAGGAGAGCGGCGGTTGCCCGGAATTGAGGCGATCATTATCACTGCTCTTGGTGTCAGCACAGGCTTTCTCCTGCACGAGCTGGCGCACAAATTCGTTGCCATGCATTTTGGCTATTGGGCGGAGTACAGAGCCAACCGCATGGGACTTGTCCTCGTCATCGTCATGGCCTTTGCGGGTTTCATCTTCGCCGCGCCGGGAGCGGTCATGATCAGCCGGACCTCTGCGCCTCAGAATTTCTATTCCCTGGACCCGTTCGGCCAGGAAAAGCTGGCTGCCCGGGAGAAGAAGGAAGAGCTTCTCATCTCTTTGGCCGGGCCCTTGACCAACATCGTCCTGGCCATCGTCTTCTTCCTGGTGCTCATGGGCGGCTTTTTTGCGGGCTCGCTCTGGCAAAATGCCGCCAGCTTTGCTCTCTTCATCAATTTAACTCTGGCCGCCTTCAACCTGCTGCCCTTCGGACCGCTGGACGGCAAAAAGATCTATGACAGCAACCGGGCCGTCTGGGTGCTGGTGGGAGTGCCGACCATTCTGGCAGCTCTGCCGGTTTACCTGGGAATGATTTGAGGATGCAGAAAGATGATGGCTCGCCTGAAAAATGAGTGTGACCGAAGCAAAAAGTGATTGGTGCAGAACGAAAGAGGAAAGAGAAAAGTGAAAAGAGAAAAACGAAGAATGCCTTAAGAACAACCTTATATGCAAAGAAACCAATTGATTAAGCAATGCGCCGACTGACAGCTCTCGTTTGCGGAAGGGTTCAGCATGTTGGCTACAGGTCAAGAGTTGTGACCATGGCCAGGACGCTGGACCTCAAGGGATTCGTGAAGAACCTGCCGGACGGCAGAGTGCTCGTGGTGGCCGAGGGCGAAGATGCGGATATTGGGAGATTTTACAGGGCCATCAAGATGGAAGACCCTCTGATCAAGGTCGAGGACATTCAGGCCGAGTTCTCCGAGCCGGTGGGGGCCTGGGACGATTTCTACAAGATTGCCGGCGAGAGAGAAACGGATTCCCGGCTCGATACTGCCGCGTTATTCCTAAAGGATCTGATCGTGGTTGTGAAGGACGGCTTCAAGGAGACCAACTCCCGTCTTTCCAGCGTCGATGAGAAGCTGGGAAGCATCGACTCAAAGCTGGGCACAGTGGCCACAAAGCTTGATCAGATTGCGGACACGCAGGAGAAGATCGTCCACAAGATCGATGCAGCCCGCAGGGACATAGTATCCGAGGTAAAGGGGCTGCGCCAGGATATCAAAGGCCGGATAGGTGAAGGACGGCGGCTAAAAAAGTCGCAGATCGACCTCGCCCATATCCGGGCCAGGATGAATCTGCGAACTGATTGAGGAAGTGGAAAAACTCCTGTCCAAATCCTCGTTAGTTTAAATTCATTGATTTTAATTATTTTTTAATCGATTAGCTTTTTATCGATTAGCCCTTCCTCAATCAGTTCTGCTTAATTGGGTCCTCATCGCTTATATTTTCGCGGAGTTCTTGATTTGTTCGGCCATGGCCTCTGCAGCTTTGTAGTAGGCATCTCGCGTCATAAGAGGTTTGCTGATCTTCGCTTGTGTATCGCTGGAAACCCTGCCGTTTTTCACGAACTGGCGACCCGCATCTTTTGCAGCCTGGAATATTTCATCCACGAGACCGGTTTCCCCCGCTTTGATCATTTCCGACATGCCCTCTGCCATGGGACGGAGCAGTGCTGCGGCAAAATCGGAGCCTCCGTCCGGCATAGAATAAACCGCATTTATATGCAGCAGAAGCGGATCAAATGTGGTAAGCTCCCAGGCCGAGCAGGTGGACACCAGGACCGCTTTTTGTTTCTTCGTCCCCTTCTGGCCGAACACATGGATTGGCAACTGCCTGTCCATGATATTCTTGAGGGGGCCTGTGATGCCGGAATAGTAAACGGGGCTTGCCCAAACGATGACATCCGCATCAGCGAGCTTAGGCAGCAGCATTTGCATGTCGTCCTTCTGGCCGCAGACTCCGAGATTCTTGAACCAGCAACTCATATCGCCGTTGCACGGACCTACGTTCAGCTTCCCGGCATAGAATAGCTCCACTTCTGCGCCTGCCTCCTTCATTCCTTCCAGGAACGGATTCAAAATCATGGCCGTATTTCCCTTTTCCATTCGCGGGCTGCCGTTAATCGCAATAACCTTCATGTCGGTATCACCTTTAAAACATATTTATCTGTCGTTCGTTGTCCGATGTGATTGAAACATTTATCAACCATTTTCGCGCCTAATTATCAATTGCATCCTGCATTTAAAAACCATATCTTACTTCCTGCAAGGATATAGATTGCGGCATACATGACGGCCATGAATGAACGGCACGAATAGAAGGCATGACTGAACAGCATGAATCGAGGTCAAGAATGAACCGCATGAATAGAAGGCATGGATGAGTGCAGCAAATTAAACAGCAAGAAATGAGACGGCAAGAATGAATGGCATGGATTGAATGGAAGAAAAAATAGGCTTGAATTGAGGTTTCTAAGTGACATCATCTAACGCCTTTGGCGGCTCGGGCCAGGACCAATTAGATCCCTTTGATACCGGCGACGCAAATATTTGGAGAAAGGCCGAGTATCTGGGGCGCTATCTCTTCGCTGCAGATTTTCTGATGCTGCATCTGCCGCGAGCTGCAAACGGAAATTCACAGATCGCAGACCAACGAGCAGCGGATAAACGAACTGTGGCAGACATCTCCTGCGGTATGGGCTACGGCACAGATGTTCTGGGCGATATCGCCGAAAGCGTCGTGGGCGTTGACAGCAGCCGGGATATGATAGAAAAGGCGATTGAGCGGTGCAATATCCGCAGGCCCGGCGCGAGATTTCTACGAAAGGATCTTGATAGCGAGGACTTGTTTCCGGATATCGAAGAGAACTCGGTCGATGCTGTAGTGAGTTTTGAGACGCTGGAGCACCTGGTCGATCCCAACCGGGCTGCCTCCCAGTTCTCTCGAATTCTGAAGAAGAATGGGTTCTTGATTTGCTCGGTTCCCAACGTGCTGTCTGAATCGGGCGACGGCTGCGGCCTTCCCAGAAACAAGGGCCACAAGCAGTGGTTCAGTTTTGCGTCTTTGTGCCGGATGCTGCAAGCCTGCGGCTTTCAGGTGATCTATCGACTGGGCCAATCCAAATCAAGGGCGCTCTTTCGAAGAGAGCAGCAGATGATTCACGCCAAGCGAATTTCGCATAAAATTTGCGAAGAGCTGATCATGCACACGCCGGAGATGATTCGCTGGCTGGCTTACGTCGCCGCTTACCCCACGGTGGAAGATGCGGACGGCTCGTACTCCCTCATCGTTGTTGCTCAAAAGAAATAATCATGCATCAAGAAATGACGAATAATTATGAATGGCAAAGAATGCTGATGGATGGACAGAGAATGCATGAATGCTGGTGAATAAATGATAGTGAATAAATGATAGTGAATAAATGATAGTGAATAAATGATAGTGAATAAATGATAGTGAATGATGAAGAATCTATCCCATTTTCTCCATCAATCTGTCGCTGTGCACGAATTCTTGGCCAAAGCGGGTTTACTGGCCTCTTTTTCCAGAAGCATGGCCGCAAACAGAAATGCCAGCGGCTTGAGTTCGTCATCTTCGGGCAGCCTCTTCAAACCCATCTTTTGCGCCAGGGGTAGTGCGGTGTCTCTTCCAAAATATATCTCCATTCCCTTCAAGCGCAAGAGAAGCCGGAAATAATCCGCGTCCAGAGATGGTTGAAACAAATCCGCCAGCAAATTTGCAGGCAATCTGCCCGGCGTTTCCTTTGCCGCTGGATCCTGTTTTTGCTCTTCCTTCAGCCCAAAGAGGAAGTCTGCAATCCTTGCCCTCAGTTCGACATCTGCAGGGCAATTGGAAAATGTGCTGAACCTGCGATTTTCTTCACAGAGGAGCAGATTCATCTTTGAAAGATAAAGAGCGGCACTGCATACTTGCGGCTTGACCGATTGAATGGTGCATCCGGGAAGACCGGCATCGTAAAAAGGGCACGGCTCACCAATCGCCTTGCGAATCATCCTGGCATTTTCCACAGCTTCGCCTTTGAGTTCATGAGGACGCGTGTAATCTTTCAGGAACCTCTTCAGGCTCATGCCCTTATGCTTGGCGATCCGTCTGCAGTCCTGGAAGGAGACGGCCACCGTCTGCTCCTCTTGGCAGCACCGACCGCATCTTCGGCATCGGCTGGCAAGATGCAGGGCGGCATTTCCCGAAAAGTACGGCTCATAATCCTGGGAGATCAGTTCGTTCATCGCCTCAGCCACAGTCTCTTGCGGCTTTTGCCCAGCCGAAGGAAAGATAGCCTGCAAGGACTGCATGGCTTCTAACGCTTTGCGACTTTGCTGCCTCAACTCTTCCTTCAACGCGACGCACCTCATTTTCACATGAAAGACTCACAAGGCATACTGATTTTCATCTTTTGGGCATGATCCCTGGCTGAGGATCATGGCTGTTTTTTGGCAAGTCAATTTTTCAGTTCTGTCGGTCTTCCTCAATTGATTTTGCCCCGTCATTTGTCTTTCATTTGCCTTTTTGGGATTATCTGTTATTCGTCTTTGAGTATTTATATCTCTAAGAACAAAGAAACTGTGGCGGAAGATGTTTTGGGTGCCATTTTCTTTCAATGATCTGAAATCCTGTAATCTAATTCTAATCTATTTTTCGAAAAAAGACTGCATCTAAATCAGTCCAATCTGAAGGTCAAATCTGGATATAATCGTCTATATAGCTCAAAACGAGCAATATTGTGCTGCGTGAGAAATAGCAGTCTGCAGCCACAAATAAATATGCCGAATTAAAACAGACGACATTCTTGGCCGGCAGAATGCATCCTTACATTAACGGGACTTCCATAAATCGTTTCCGGGCATAAAGTGCCATGCATGCGCCGCGAAAAATTGCAGTTGCGCGCGATTGATGGCGGCCGGACTGTCAAAAAGCAGAGACTCAGGGAAAGTATTGCTAGAGGTGTGATCTTGAAATCAAAGAAAAGAGATATGGGCCTGATTGTATCAGAGATTTTGAACATATGCATGAAAGGGTCAGGAAAGACACGCATAATCTATCAAGCCAATTTGAACTCATCCAAAGCGAACCAGTATCTGTGCAATTTGATCCAAAAGGGCTTGATCGAGGAGAGCACATCGGGCAACAGGACTCTATACAAAACGACGCCAAAGGGCATTGAACTGATGCAAAAATACCAGCGGCTGCAAAATGAGATGGATGAGATTCACAGTCACATCTTTGCTGCAGAGGCTTGAGTCTCGTTGCATCAACATCAATTGCAGAATCGGCTATTTCTGCATGAAATTACAAAAAAATGTATTTAAATTTCAAATGAGGTTACTTATCCAATATATATCAAATTATAATAATTTATATAAAATATGTCACAGTGGTTTTTTCCTGGATTTGTGATGAGAATTGTATGGAAAATCCTGTCGTGGATCGTCTGGAAATCCTACTGTGAATCGTTCAACTGAAGTGTCTGCATAGCAGTTTGGAGTGTCTACTGACAGATGCTTGGTTAACAATCATTTGGATCGTAAGCGCAATAATTGTAAGCACAATAGCACATTAATTGTAAGCGCAAAAAAAAGCAACCTAGCAGCGCAATTCACACGTAAGGCATTTCTGCGCATCAGATCGAGCCCGGATTTTTCGCTATCGATCTAAACCTCGATCCAGTCAACCTTTATCTCGTCTGCCAGCTCGATCAGAGCCCCAAATCCTCGACGAAGCTCTCCCACATTGATGATGCGTGTCTTTCCGATTCTTGCTTCTCCTCGATCCTCATGGATGTGGCCGCAGAGCAGAAGGTCGGGCTGGCGCTCTTCCACGAAGCGGCGCAGGCCGACCGAGCCGCTGTACTCGCCGTTGTAGAGGCGGTCGCGCGTCTCTCGCGGCGGCTGATGAGTTAAGACAATCTTGAACCTCTTCTCGGATATCTTCCTGCAGGCATCCGTAAGAGCAGAATAGACATCGTCGTCATGATTGTAGTATCTGGTCGGATCGCCGAGCCTTGCCGGATTGCGAGCAATGATGCCACCCATGCCGATGAATCCATAGTCGCCCCGCAAAAAGACGGAGCGGTGCAGCATTATAAAACCAAAGTCCAGCCAGAGGTCCGGCACGACGTCTTTGTGATCCATGTTACCGGGAACTATCAGAACGGGCCGCCCAAGGTCGGCCAGGGCGACGGCCACCGGCACTGCCGCCCGGCGACTGCTGCCGTTGTGCAAATCCCCGCAAAATGCAATCAGGTCGCAGTCAATTGTCTTCAGAGGGTCAAGCATCTCGGCGTGATCATGCAGATCCGCTAACGCCAGAATTCTCAAGGGCTTACTTTTCAGAGACTCGTTCATGAAATATCTCCCAACACCGCTTTTTCCCCTTTTTCTTCAACCGTCCTAAACCGCTTTCATTGATCGGCTATATCCATTGATGCATAATTATCACCAACTATTATCATGATTTCGGCACAGGCACAATTCATAATTCCATCCAGAAACTGCGATCTCGGATTGACACGCTTGAAGATAATTCGGTGCGTCAAAATCAATTCGAAGGGATTTTAAGCATGAGCTTGCCATCCCTAAAATTATGGCGCTTCCGAGGAGCATTTCGGGTAAAGAGGGCGATAGTTCTCGTTTGCTCAAGAAGTACTTTGGATATGAGTCATTTATCCCGCCGCAGGATGAGATAGTCGCAGAGGTCCTGGCGGGAAAGGATGTCTTTGCCCTTCTGCCCACCGGCGGCGGCAAATCGATATGCTACCAGCTTCCGGCCCTGATGCTCGAAGGCACGGCCCTGGTGATCTCGCCGCTGATAGCTCTCATGAAGGATCAGGTAGACCGCTTGCGCACCCTCGGAATCCAGGCCGCCTGCATCAACAGCACCCTTGGGCCCGGCGAGGTTCAGAGAATAATAACCGACCTGCTCGACCATCAGATCAAGATTCTCTATGTTGCCCCGGAGAGGCTTACAGTCCCGGAGTTTCTGTCATTTCTAAAACGTCTGAAGATAAGTCTAATCGCCATCGACGAAGCTCACTGCATCTCCGAATGGGGTCACGAGTTCCGGCCAGCCTACCGCCACTTGAGGGTGCTGAAAGACCACTTCCCGAAAACGCCGTTCATCGCCCTGACCGCCACCGCCGTGCCCGGGGTGCAAAAGGATATTGTTTCCCTCCTCAAGCTGGAAAATCCGGCCATCTTCAAAGCCAGCTTCAACCGCCGCAATCTGCACTACCAGATCCGGCCAAAGGACGACGCATTCGGCCAGTTGCTCGACTACCTGAACCGCCATCGAGGCGCTTGTGGCATCATTTACTGCTCGACGCAAAAGGCGACCGAGTCCCTGGCCCGCAGGCTTCAGGCCGTGGGTATGAAGGCGCTGGCATATCATGCCGGAATGGATGGCGCTCTGAGGTCGAATACGCAAGAGAAGTTCATAAAAAATGAGGTGCAGATCATAGTGGCCACGGTTGCCTTCGGCATGGGGATCGACAAGCCGGATATTCGCTTCGTGATTCATTACGATCTCCCCAAGAACCTGGAGAGCTATTCCCAGGAGACGGGCCGCGCGGGAAGAGACGGCCTGGAGAGCGACTGCATCCTTTTCTTCGGATACGGGGACACAAAGAAGATCGAGTATCTAATCGAGCAGGGAAACGACGAGGAAGAGAAGAAGATCGCATACCAAAAGCTGCGAGACCTGGTTCGCTTCTGCGACGGCAAGGACTGCCGCCGCCGCTCGCTCCTGGCGTATTTCGGGGAGACTTATGCTGAGGAGAATTGCGGCAGATGCGACAACTGTCTCCAGCCGCGAGAGAGCATGGACGGTACACAGGTCGCAAAAAAGATTCTATCCGCAGTCTCGCAGGCGCAGGAGCGATTCGGATCAAGCTACATCGTCGATATTCTGCGCGGCTCGCGAACGCAAAAGGTCCTGCAAAACGGGCATGAACGGCTGAAGGCTCACGGCACGGGCCGGGAGTTTTCCCAGTCGCAGTGGTCCTCTTTCATCCGGGAGCTGGCGGCGCAGGGTTTCTTGAGGATAGAAGGAGAAAAGTATCCAATTCTGAAGCTGACGGAGAAGAGTTACAATATTCTATTTGGCGGCGAGGCCATCCTTCTCACCAGGCCAAAGGAAAAATCCGGCCCGGCAACGGAAGAGAGAGACTTTTCGGAGAGAGACTTTGCGGGGCCCAAAATAAAATCCAAGGGAGTGCCATCGGAGCGCATCAGGCCGAGCGCCCAGACGAGCCAGGAGCTGCTGGAGCGCTTGCGGGCTCTGAGGCGCAAACTGGCAGAGGATGAGGGCATCCCTCAGTACATGGTCTTTCACAATTCCAGCCTGAAAGCAATGGCCGCCAGGCTCCCACAAAACCATCTCGAATTTCGGGCCGTCGAGGGCGTGGGAGACAAGAAGCTGGAAAAATACGGTGACGCATTCTTAAGCGAGATCGAAGCCTACTGCCGGGAGAGCGTTGAAGAAAAAGGGAATGATTCGGCTTCATGTCGGTCGCCGGATGACTTCGAGGATTCGTTCGCAGAATGCGATGAAATTGACGACCTGACATTTGATTCGCCGCCTTCTGAACTGTCTTGCCCGCTCGACACGGACGGCTATTTGGATTTTGGCCAATGTGCGGATGGTGAATCAGGCCCAGAGCCGGAGCCGGAAAGCACAGAAGGCTCTATTAGCGGCGCGAATGCAAATGGCGACCTCCTGAAGAGACTGGAAAATCTGGAGCTGCAGTTTTCCGCGCTGCAAAGGGAGCTTGCCGAATTGAAACGATGCGTCCTGGCAGCTAAGTCTTCGGAGGCAATTTCTGAAGATTCTGCCGCCAAAAAAGGCTAGTGCCGGGGATTTCGGACAAGAAATGCCGCGGGCAAAAGGCCATCGTTCGAGCGCTTCATGCCGGGACCGGAACGGGATCGACCCGGTTTTTGCTCTTCTCCATAGTTCCGTCCAGGGCCGTGCGCATCTCTGCCTTCTGGGCCTCCTCAAAGCTGCCGTTCTCCAGAAGATCCTCCATCATGCCGCTCAGGATGTCGTCCATGACCTCCATCTTGGAGTAAAGGCGCTGGCGCTGGGATGAGTAGTAGTTGATCTGCGACTGAAAGACGGGATTTGCGGCAGCCAGCTCGTTGCCGAGCAGAGAAGAGACCTCCTCGTCCGTCTTTCCTGCGGCATCCTTGATCTTATTGTAGAGGCCGAACCAGGAGAGGATGGCCGACGGGTCCAGCTTGGCAAGCTTCGGCATCATGCGTCCGAATCTTTGGGAGAGCTTAATCAAATCCTCGTTGGAGGTGCGAAGGGCGTCCTGATAGCGGGCAAGATCGGAGGCGTATTTGGCGAATTCTGGATTCTTGGACACTTCATATCACCGGATGGAATTTTAAATTCTGTGTTTAAATTCTGTGTACAGAGACAACAAGAGATGCGAGAGATGATAAGGCCGAGCCGCGCGGGGCGAAAGTAATCTCCATGTGAGGCCGGGATTGAAATAGGGCTGCAAGATAGCAGCTGCATTATAGCTGCATTCGAGCATCAGCAGCGCAACAATGATAATTTAGCAGAAATATCGGTTTGATCGAGTTTATGGGCGACCGCAAAACTGATCAAGTCTCAGCAGCTCGCAAGCTCTGCCATCAGCTCTGCGTCTTCTCCTGCGTGAAAGAGAAACGGCGGGGCGATCATGAGCGTCTCCTGAAGCTGCGGCCTCACTGGTCCGAGCTAAAAAGGGATGAGCAGTTTTCTCGGATTGATCAGGGCGAGACCATTCCCTTCGACATCAGCCTCCCCCTGCCCGCCCGCGACGAGCGCGAGGGCTCGGACGGGGGCGTTCAACTGTTTTGGGAGCGGTTCACGTGCCGGCATTGTGGAAGATGCTGCTTTACACCGGGGGCGGGGCTCCTCCTGGAAAAGGAGGATTTCGAGAGAATTGCAAAGCGCGTGGGAAAGAAGAGGCTGAAAGCGCTATGCAAACACGACAGGGCTCTTGGTATCTGGATTCTCAAGCAGCCCTGCCCGTTTTACGATTCGAAGAATTCCCGGTGCGAGATATACGAGATTCGGCCTGCCACCTGCACCAAATATCCGCTTCATCCGCCTCTGAAGGAGATGCCTTACCATTTGGCCGTGGACGCCTTCTGCCCCGCTGCGCGCCAATTGGCCAAGGAAACATTGGGCTGGTGGATCATCTGCGAGAACCACTGGGCGCAGCTACTTCTCAAATCAAGCCGGGATTCAAAAGCCTGAATCATTGAGGCCATTAGCCTGGGCCGCAGTGCAAAATGCATTTTTTTGTCCAATGCGACTTTAGGCGTCTAAGCCCAGAATCGATGTCAGCCATTCTATTGCGGTCGCAGCGTCCTGTTTCGTTCAGGCTGGGTCGCAGGAAAACATCGTTCACAACCCTCTGATTGATTCATTCGAGCATGTCGCGGCTGATCATGTACTCGACGATCTCTGCAAAGCCGTTGCCGTAGCTCCTATCAGCCACATAATCTGAGACTGCTTTAAGTTCGGGGGAAGAGTTGCTCACCGATGCCCGGAAGCCCGCCAGCTCGAACATGGGAATGTCGCTGTTGCTGTCGCCGATGGCGGCGAAGTCCTTCAGGTCGATTCCCATGCGCTCTGCCACACGACATAGGCCGGTTCCTTTGTCAACCTTCTTGTCTTTGATGTGCACGGCATAGGTGGTATCGATGATGTCCACCGCCAGCCCGAGCTTCTCGGCGTAAGCTGTGGCAGCCGATACATCGAAATTGCGCTCCAGAGCGATGTCGGTGAACCTGTAGCGAGATGGGTTGAATTTCTGCAGCGGAAATACTTCAGCCAGTTTTTCGAATGCGTCTTCACATAGTTTCAGGTCCGCCAAAATCACCATCTCTTCTTCAGAGTGAGAAATTACTCCTCCGTTCTCGGCAATGAAGATGCGCGGCGTGCCGAGCAAAACAGAGACTGCTCTGGTGAAGCAGTGAGTGTTGCCGGTAGCTAGGATGACCGGCGCTTTCAGCTTGCGCAAAGCTTCAACGGCGGCAGGACATAGCACGCGATTGCGGTCGCTCAGAGTGCCGTCGATGTCCACCACGAGGGCCCGAATCATTTCTGCAAGCCCCCCCGAATCGATTGTTTGCTGCATGCAGGCTCAAACCAAGCTTGATGATCCGAGTTCGCAATGATTTTAGTGAATATTTTAGAGAATAATTGAGTCGGTGGCATCTGAAGAAAAGATCGCAATTGAGCCTAAAAAAGGTTTCGTCGTGCAGAGTGTAGGGTTTTTTCGCGCTCTGCAAGTTCTTGGCTTGCTATTTGGGCTGGTGTTGAGGGTTTTTGAGGATTTTGAGGCGTCAGTATCCAGCAGCATCAAGCATGAACGCTCAACGCTACGGCCACAATTACCGTAAGGACTGCAAATCCCATAAAGAGGACATGGGTCTCAGGCATCAGGTTGACCGGCTTGTCTCTTCCCGGCAGCCATTTTGGATTATGCTCGACTACCCAGGCGATCCATTTCTCATGCTGCAGCATTGCATCTGACTTTTGCACACCCGACATATTCTATTTCTCCATTTCGTTATTAACAAATTAGCAAGTTAGACCGTTGGCCCACGCAAACACAGCTTTTTGGTCCTGGAGGGGCCCCGGGAGATGAGAGAGCGATTTTCCCATCTCCCATGATGGCAGTTTTCTGTCAACTCTTAATCGTGGGCATTGGGTTACAATATCCCTCGTGTGTATAAATCCGGCGGCTAAAATCGCAGGAGATTAACAATAATAAGAATTATTTGCTTATTCCGTTTTTGGAATTGAAACAAATAGAGAAAATTGAAAAAAAGGACAAAATTGAGATGGAAAAAAGTACTTTCACCTCAATGGACATTATCCCAAAAGGAATGTCCAAAGGGAGTATCCTAAGATGCATCAAATGATGAATCCAGAATATTGAATCCAAATGGTGTAATATTGAATCCGAATGGTGTGTTCAAAAGGAGACCTCAGCAGCTATCGGCGGTCGAGATATGGCGCAAGAGAATGAATGAATAAAAATCTCAGAAACCAACAGAAGATAAGTGCACAAATTAGCAGATGAGATTCTCGAAATCATTTTTATGCCGCCCGGCAAGCCTTTCCGGGCGGCTCATATTGCGATCTCGATCTGGATACGAGATTTCAATTCTTAAATTTGCGTCTGGCCGGCCTCAATCCTTCAAGCCATCTGTAGTCACGGAGAACACTGCCTCGCCGTCCGGCAGATTGGGTGAGTCCACCAGCCGGGCGATGCGCTTCTCGCCCTTGGACTTGCGCAGGTAGAGCCGGAAGGTGGCCGTGTGGCCCAGGACGTGTCCGCCCACGGGTTTTGTCGGATCTCCGAAGAAGGTATCCGGCTTGGCCATGACCTGGTTGGTCACGAGGATCAGGGCGTTGTTCAGGTCTCCGAAGCGCATTAAGTCGTGCAGATGCTTGTTGAGCTTCTGCTGGCGGTTGGCCAGTGTTCCGCGCCCGACGTACTCCGCCCGGAAGTGAGCCGTCACGGAATCCACGATGATAAGGCGAACCGGCTTCCCGGAATCCTTCATCTTATCAGCCAGATCCATAGCACTCTCCGCCAACAGGATCTGATGGTTGGAGTTGAAGGCACGGGCCACGCTGATGTGTTTTAAGAAGTCTGCCGTCTCCCAGGTCTGGCCGTCGGGCCCCGGCGGCAGGCCGTGCACCATCTGGTCGATGCGCTCAGGCCGGAAGGTATTCTCGGTATCGATGATGATGACGGAGCCGTTCAAGCCGCCCATCTCCAGCGGCAGTTGAACATTTATGGCCATCTGATGGGCCACCTGGGTCTTGCCGGAGCCGAACTCGCCGTAAAGCTCCACGATGGACTGCGTCTCCATGCCGCCACCCAGGAGTTCGTTTAGGCTCTTGCTGCCCGTATTGATCTTTCCAACCATCTTGCGGCGCTCTAATATGCGGTCGCCGGTCTCAAAGCCGCCCACGTCCGCAGCCTCTCTGGCACCGGCAATGATCTTTGAGGCGGTAGCCTCGCCGACTTCAGCCGCAGCCACCAGCTCGCCGGGAGACGCAACGGCTATTGCCTCGACGGAATTGAAGCCTGCCTCGCGCAGTTTCTCGGCAGTGGCCGGACCCACGCCTGGCAGATCTTCCAGTAATTTTGTAGCCATCTTGGTTTTTCCTCGGATATTAGTGCGCATATCTTCTTTAACTCATTTACTCAGGCGGGGCGAAAGTAATCCTGGTACGCCATCCGCAGGAGAGTTCCAATTCATCATTCCAGCCGCTCTTGGCCATAGCATCGATTATCTCTGCCTTGTATCCGATATCCAGGCCCTGCAAGAGCTGCGCGTGGTCCCCCCACAGAGCCACCTTGATGCGACCCGTGGCGTCGGAGACGTAGATATTGGCCACACGCCCCACCTTTCCGTCATCCCTTTGAAACTCGCGCACTTCTCCAAGACCTGTAACGAATCCCGCAACACTTACGAGCGCACCCGGCTTCAGGTCCGAGATTTGGGTCATCTTCTCCGAGAAGCTGACGGCATCGCTGCTCTTTCGCACCACCGTGTAGCTGCCGGTCTGAATCTCGATTGAGCCGTACCTCTCGCGCGATGAGCCGTTGACGACCTCCACGGTCTCTCCTTTCGTGAGGGCCATCCTGGCCTGCTCGTTCCAGAGGGTGAGATTGATCTTGCCTGTCTCGTCTCCCAGGAGCACGGTTCTGACGAGGCCCTTGTTTCCGTCTTTGCGCACGAACTCGCGGGCCTCGCCCGGGTCCACCACCACGGCCCGCAGGCTCACCTCGCTCATATCCCTCTTTATCTCGGAGATCTTGTAGGGCTCGGCGCGCGGTTTTATGTCCAGATCCACCTCTTCGATGCCGCCGCTGCGCCCCAGGCTCACCTCGGTCCCGGCGTATCCCTCTTTGGCCAGGCCCCGGATCTTGAGGCATTGTTCGACCTTCAGATCGCCGGAGCGCACCAGCTCCGCGGTCTCGTCCCAGAGGGCCACGCGCACCGTTCCCGTCTCATCGGCCAGCATCAGATTGGCCACGCGGCCCAGTGATCCGTCCGAACGCGGAAACTCGCGAATCTCGGAGACGCTCATCACCTTGCCGACAAATGTGACGTTCCCCATCTCCGGTCTGATGCTTCCGATCTTGGTCAGCACCTCTGAGGCACCCAGGTCTCGCGCGACAAGCATTCCGGCGGTCCTGCGATCGCACAGGCCCGCCATCAGGACTACCTTCTCTTCCACCCTGGAAAGGAACTCGTCGGGCGTGACTTGGCTTGCCACCTGACTATAAATTTCTTCTAAATCCGCTTCCATTTACCGGTCATCCGTGGATAGCATATCTTTCTTCCATGTACTTCAAATAAGGTGCATGGCAACTGGCCAGATAAGCATTGCAGACCTCAATCGGATCTCCATCCGCAGCAATCGCCCCGTTTTCAATGAGAATCGCCCGGTGAGAGATCTCCTTGACAAAATCGACATGATGGCTCACCAGAATTATAGTGGTGTCGAATTTGGCATTGATCTTCTTAATGGCATTGGAGACCTCACGCAGAGTAATGGGATCGATATCCCCAAAGGGCTCGTCCAGGATCAGAATCTTGGGCCTGGCTGCCAGGAGTATGGCCAAAGATGCCCTCACGCGCTCTCCGCCGCTCAACTGCTCCGGCAGCTTCCACATGACCTCGGGGTCAAGGGACATCAGCTCGAAGATCGGCTCGGCAAACTTGCGAGCCTCGGTCATGGGGAAGCGTGGGAATAAATCCTTGAATACATCCCTGGTCAATCCCAGAGCCTCAAAGGCGGCTTTGGCATCCTCTTCCGACATATCCGTCAATGCATAGATGACATCCAGCACCTTGTCGCTGATGCCCAGCTCCTCAGCCATCGCCCGGGCATTTTCAATCACATCATTGCCCTTGATGCCCATTTGGTAGGCGATCTGATCGATAATGGTCTCTCCGGCGTAAAGGGCGAACTCCTGGTACATGATTCCCAAGGTCCGGCGCACATTCATTCTGTCGGGCGAGTAGGTCATCATATCCACCCATTTGTCGCCATACCGGTAATACACAATTCCTTCGTCCGGCAGCTTGACGCCCTGCATGATTTTTAGAAGAGTGGTCTTTCCTCCGCCGCTGTTTCCGATAAAGGAGGTGATCTCACCCTCATTTACGTCGAAGTTGAGGTTCTCCATCTTCAGGACATTCAGGACTTCTCCGGTGCAAATCTGGCAACCGCGCTTGGATACGCCCCTTACCCGAATCAGCGGCTGGGGATCTGGCCTTAGTGCCAGAGGTTCCATCTTTCCGATACCTGCCATGAACCGGTCCAGGATTGCTCTCGGCTTCCCGTCGGCGACGATCTCTCCCTTCTCCAGCCAGATCAGCCGGTCTGCCAGATACTCGTGAATTTCGGGCAGGTGAGACACCACGATTATGGTCAGGTCCAGCTCTTTGTTTACGTTCTTGATGGCGTCCAGCACTTCCTGTTTGGTGGACGGACAGGCCATTGTGGCCGGCTCATCCAGAAGAAGGATCTTGGGCTTTTTCGCCAGTTGCCTGGCTATAAGCAGCCTCTGCTTCTCGCCGCCGCTGAGGATGGTGGCCAGATGATTCGCCTTGTCCTCCAGGCCCACCAGCCGCAGGTAGTACATGGCCTCTTTGTATACCTCATCGTAGTCCGCATTCTCCGGTATGGGCAAGACCTCGAAGCCCGTCTTGCGGGAATGAACCCGGCGCACCACGTTTCTAAGCGCGGTCTCCGTCCAGAGGGCGAAGTCCCTTTGCAGGTGAATGGCCGTGACTGCAAGCTGCGCCCTGACAACCGCATCATCGGAATCCGGCGTGATGGTGACTGAGTCCATGACGATCTTTCCAGAATCAAAGCTCTCCATGCCTCGCAGGATCTTCATCAGGGTGCTCTTGCCTCCCCCGCTCTTTCCCACCAGCCCTAAAATCTCACCCGGCCTGGTTGAGAAGCTGACATTTTTAAGAGCTACAATATCCCTGTCCTTCAACCTGTAAGTTTTGGACAGATTTTCAATCTGGAGCAACACAAAACCTCCTATCTAATCTTAGTTCCCGTTTCCACTAATTCACGCGGTCGCAGCAGCACGGCCTTTCCGGCAGTATCCGCCGCCAAGAGCATGGCCTGCGACTCGATGCCGAAGAGCTTGGCAGGCTTCAGGTTGGTCAGGACCACGACCTGAGTGCCCACCAACTCCTCGGGCTTGTAGCTTAGGGCAATGCCCGCTACCACCTGGCGCGTCTCGCCTCCGATATCAACCATGAGTTTGAGGAGTTTGTCCGAGCCCTTGATGTGGCCCGCCTCTTTGATCTCTCCCACCCGCAGGTCCAGAGCCCCGAACTCCTCGAAAGAAATCTGTCCTTTTTTCACTACGATCTTTCCTTTGGCCTTGGCCTCCGCCAGTTCTATTCTCTCCCGGAAGATCCTGTCCAGCTCTTTCACCGTTGGCTCTTCCATGCGTGTGAATAGGATCTCGGGCTTGCCCAGAAGCCCGCCCTCGGCCAGGGGCACCAGAGCCTCGGAGAACTGCACCGCTCCGACCCGGCCATCCAGCCCGAGCTGCTTCCAGGCTGATTCCATCTTCTCAGGCATGACCGGCTCCATGAGAACCACCAGGGCTTTGGCGATCTGTAGACAAGTCCTCAGCACCCGTCCTGCGCCCGCCCGATCGCTCTTGACCAGCTTCCAGGGCTCACGGCTCTGGAAGTAGATGTTCCCAAAGTCGGCCAGGCTCATCACGCTGTCTGCAGCCTTCTTGAACTCGTACTCTTCCAGAGCGGAGATGACCTCCTTTTGTGTCTGCTCGATCCGTGTCATAACCTCCGGATCGATCTCGCCCCCGGGAACCCTTCCGTCAAAATTCTTCACCGTGAAGGTCAGGGCCCGGTTGAGGAAGTTGCCGAAAGCGCCCACCAGCTCGGTATTCACCTTGTCGGCGAAGATCTTCCAGGCAAAGTTGACCTCTTTGTTGTGCGCGGTGTAGCTGGCCAGATAATATCGCAGCAGATCGGGATGCAGCCCCTTCTCCAGGTAATCCTCCTTCACCCAGATGACGTTGCCGCGGGACTTGGAGAACTTCTTGTCATCGATTTTGAGCATGCCGCTGGCGACAACCGCCGACGGCAGCGTGTAGTCCGCCCCTTTCAGCATGGCCGGCCAGAAGATGCAGTGATGGTAGACGATGTCCCCGCCGATGAAGTGAATTATCCTGGCATCGTTCTTCCAGTACTTTTGCCAGTCCACGTTATTTTGGGCGCACCACTCCTCGCTGAATGCGATGTAGCCGATGGGCGCATCCACCCAGACGTAGACCACCAGTTCATTGTGACCAGGGAACTTGATTCCCCAGGCCATGTTGCGGGTGATGCACCAATCCTTCAACTCCTGGCGCACCCATTCTATTGCGTAGTTGCGGGCCGATGCCGTCCCGCCCAGGGTTTCCAGGAATCCGAGCAAGAAATCCTTGAACTCCGACAGCTTGAAGAAGTAATGAACTTGCCTGCGGTACTCGGCCTTGCCGCCGCAGACCTTGCAGACCGCATTCCGAATCTCTCCCGGCTCCAGGTGGCGTCCGCAGCCCATATCGCATTCGTCGCCCCGGGCGGTCTTGCCGCAGTAGGGGCATTCGCCTTCAACGTACCTGTCCGGAAGGAACCGCTCGCACTTTGGGCAGTAGGCCAGCTCGATCTCTTTAGGATAAACATATCCCTTATCCATGAGGACTTTTACGAGTTCTTGTGTGCGGTTGTGGCAAGCGGGGTCGTCCGTGTCTCCAAAGAAATTGAAGTTGACTCCCATGCCCTTGAAAACCTCGTCGAAGTGCTGGTGGTATTTGGCCACGAGTGCCTTCGGCTGCATTCCTTGGGCCTCGGCATTAACGACGATGGGCGTCCCGTGAGCATCCGAGCCGCAGACGAAGAGCACATCCCGGCCCATCTTTCGCAGTCCCCGGACGAAGATGTCCGCAGGTACATAAGTTCTGAGATGGCCTAAATGACAGGGCCCATTGGCATAGGGCAGGCCGCAGGTAACAAGGATAGGCGATGACAACTAGAACACCGCTCTCCGCTTATGATGTAACAGGCAGATATAGGTTTCCCAGCTTGATGCAGGAGGCATTTCTCACGCAGGAGAAATGCTATGCCGGCACCACAAATGGACGCTGTTATGACAGGCGGACTGAAGATAGACGCATTGCCGGATACAACGGATAATGCCCGGTGGATGTCGCTCTTGATGGCCGCCAAAAACCGCTTTTCTGGGATAAAATGTATATAATCGAATGCCAAATGTCACTAATAGTATTCATTTAGCTACCACACAAAATTTAGCTACTGCACAAGAGACCACAAATTTCATGGGGGTACTACATTGAGATTAATTATTCTTGCCCTTTTATTGGCCCTGACGGCCACTGCGGCATGGGCCGCTCCGCTGCAAGGCAGCGATGGAAATGCAACGGTTGTGCTCTTCGGGTCGACCAGGACTCCGCTTGCCGACGAGAATGCGACCCAGGAGATTCTGAAGGTAGATATCGGCCTTGTGAATACGGAGAACGCCACTTACGAATTGGTGGATCAAAACGATAAGACCTACTCCCCGGGCCTTTTCAAGACTCTCCAGGAGAAGCGGCATCTGGTTTACTTCCTTGTGCCCCAGGATGACCTCTTCAAGCTGATTCGAGTGACTCCGGCAGGAGGAAAGACGTTCAACATCAACTGGTGGGCGACTCCCAAGAGCGCCAACGGGGACGTCGTGGTCAGGTACTACGGAATTTGCGATTGGCTTATCAATCCCGATGAACAGGGAGTCGTCGTTCAGCTTCGTGTAGCCAATAACGGGACGAAAGACCTCTATCTGACTCCTGAGAACTTCACGCTTCTTGATCAGTGGGGATGGCCGTATCTTCCCACCCTTGGATTCGATCCGGAAATGATCGCGCCGCAGGTTGCAAGCAGCGATAGGGTGAAGGTCGGATTCACGGGAATTTCCCTCCTGAGCAAACCGGCAGCTCTTGCCTATGACTATGGCTCATCCGGGCAGATCGTCGTGAATCTTGAGAATGATCTGGTGGCGCTCTCCGACGAAAAGGTCTACGGCACCAATGCCACCCGGAATGCTACGGCGTCTGCAGCGCCTTCAGCCGCCGCGGCAGTCGCCCAGGGCGGCAACGAGACCCAAAGCCAGGCAGCAAGCGCAGGAAACGAGACCAATCAGACGGCCAGTGCCACTGCCACAAAGCTTGGCTCTCTGAAAGAGCAGATAGCTGCGAGCAAGGCCAGGTTAGCGGGCACTGAGAGCGCAAACTCAACCAGCGAGCAATCAGCCGTAGGCAAGAAGATCAACTCCAGCCTCAGCTCGACAAAGGAACGCCTTGCAGCCGCCAAAGCAAATTTGCATAAGAGCACTCAGAGCGATACGGAGAGCGATACGGAGAGCAGCGATCAAAACGCCACTGTGAACAGCACAATTGGCAGCAGCACGAACAGCACCTTGAACAGTACTTTGAACAGCACTGCAACCGTAGCAGCATAAGGTCGCGAGATGACCTGGAAAAACTTCGAAGAGATGGCAGCCTCACCGGGGGTGATCACTGAAAGCCCATCCGGGGCTGCTATCTCTGTTCCCGGGGCAAATGCCCTGGGCACTTTTTGTAATTAAATATATTAATAAGATGCGAACATCATAATGTGATGGCAAAATATGATGGCAAAGACTGCTTTGGCACAATTCAATTCCATACGACTCAAGGTGCTCATGCAAGGGAACAGTCTAAGGGAACTGAGGTCGAAGCAGAGGACACGGGCATTATAACGAAATAGATTAAGACACGATATGGCAACATAATAGTAGAGGTATATTATATATGAGATATTTGGCTCTGGTTCTCTCATTGATGCTCTTTTCCGTATTCCTGGCCAGCGGATATCCTCTTCATGGAAGCAATGGGCAGATCAATTGCACCGTTTTCGGCTCCTTCAAAGATCGCTGGGATTCAGGAAATGCCAATGCAGATCGATATTCCGTCCTGCGCATGGACATAAGCCTTACCAGAGTCAACGCCAGCGATGCCAGGCCCATTCAGGCTGCTTACACCATGACGGACGGCAACGACCGCGTCTACAGCAACACACCGGAATATACCGAGGACCTGAAGCTGGGAAGGTGCATAATCGGATTCGTTGTCCCGATTGAGACCATAGTCAAAAGCCTGACGGTGAACCTCGGCAAAGATCCCGCCGGCGGTGAGCAATTCTCAATTCCGTTCCCGCCGGTCTACAATGCCAGTAACGAAAATGTGACGCTCCTGTATTACGGCATCTTGAGATCTTGGACGGCATCCAATAAAAAGACCCTTGAGCTTGACATATCACTGATCAACAACGATACAAAAAATTTGCCGATCGACAAGAGCAATTTCAGCCTGATGGATCAATGGGGCTGGAGGTATGGCAGCGTCGAAAAGGACATAAACGGCAGAAAGGGGATAGCGGCTGCGGAGCTGAAGCCCAATGGAACGCTGCGCTCCCATCTCATCTTCAGCCCTATGTCGATCCTTAGCCGCCCTGTGGAGCTGGTCTACAGGTATTCCAACAGCAGCGATCTGTCCATCAATGTGGATTCCGAGGAGGGATTATGCTCTCTCGCTCCCGAGGAGGAGGAATGCATCGACTGCGCCGCTACAGAAGAGGAAGCACCGAGCACGCTTGCCGGTTCCATCAAGGCCACCAAGGCACGCCTTGCCAAGGTGAAGGGGAACGTCACCGGCGGCAGCGAGAAAAAAGGACGGGATGATCTGTAGCAGGGTTGAATGAATTGATGCTGAACAATTCTTGGTATGAACAAACCGCGCTAAATGAATCTATCGCCCCGATTTTATCTCCTTCAATGCACTGATCACTTTTTCCACATGGCCTTTGACGGCTACCTTCCTCCAGATTCGAGCAATCCTTCCCTCAGGATCGATCAGGAACGTGGAGCGTATGACACCATAGCTCTCCTTTCCGTACATCTTTTTCAAGGCCCATGCCTCGTACGCCTCAGTGACCTTGTGATCTCCATCGCTGAGCAAGGCTATGCCGAGACTATGCTTCTCAGTGAACTTTTTATGGCTCGCAGGCGAATCGCGGCTGATTCCCACCACCTCTGCACCGAGTTCGCGGAGAGTCTGCAGGGCCGCCGTGAAGTCGACGGCCTCACGCGTGCAGCCGCCGGTGTTGTCTTTGGGATAAAAATACAGGACCAACCATTTGCCCTTAAATTCGTCAAGGCAAATCTCTCTTTCGTCGCCGGCGGGAAGGCAAAACTGGGGGGCGACATCACCTATTTCTGGCATAATTTGCCCTGTTTCCAATTCGCAAATATTAATTCTTTCGCAAAGCCGGTGCATAATTCCGAACGCATTTAGGGGAGATGACCTGCTCTTGATTTGCGAGCCGGGCTATGCGCAGCTAAAACAACGAATCATCAATCGGCTTGGTCTTCCCTAAATAGTACCGAAATAGCATGTGCCGAGTGACCGACGCGCCGGTCAGGTGACCTGGAATCTCATCGACATCCTGCCCGATGAGACGAGAATCATCGAGTACCGGGCAAGGGCTTTGCAGGGCGGCGTTTACGTCAACCGGGCACATATTGTTGCCTATCCCGTTAACGGTTCCGATTTTGCTCAGGCGGATGTCGAGGCCAGGATTGAGATCGGCGGACAGAGAAGCAACTCCTCGGTGTTCGGATGGCAGCCTCCGGCTTGCTTCGGCCTGGGGTGCCTTCCTTCGCCAAGTCTCGAATCGGATTGGCTGATATGCACTTCGTGCGGAGCAGCAGTGCCCGAGTCGGCGAACATAACATATGCGCCCTACGTCATGTTCACCGGCTCGGATTCAGGTCTGCCTTAGCGGAGAATGACACGGAACCTATCGCTTTGGTTTCCCATGGAGAACTGAATTTTAATGTCAATAGATCCTGTTTTTCATCCGTCACGTGTGAGCCTCCGTCTGGGGCACATGGGCGTTTCATGAGGATGACCAAAGGTGTGGCCGGAAGATTCCGGGACGAAACAAAAGGAATCTGCCTACGCATCGCTCTCATAGGTCGCCGCTTTTCACGTCCCAACGTTATTTGTAGATTCGCTGGGCTCAATCAGCCTTTCATACTCCGCCGGGTCAAGATGCAGCGGAGAGTATTGAATCCCTCTTTCCTGCAAAGCCCTCACATAGGAGCGAAGATGCTTTTGGGAGCCGGCCAGCAAGCCCTCGTAAACCGTTTTGACGTCCTGTTTGTCGGTGGCTTTTATCTGCTTTTCCAGATCGACGATGCTGATCTCCTCGTACTCGGCTGCCGCGCTCAATGACTCGTTCTCGGATCTCAATCCCTGGACCATAAGCCGGTCATAGGTTTGCTGCAAAGACACATTGACGAACCGGCCTTTTTCCGCCTTTGCCGGGTCTTGCAAACCGTATTTATTCAGCAGCATAAGTGCCGCATCCATGTGGCTCTGCTCAGACCGGGCCGTATCTTCAAAGATAGCCGCAGAAGTATTATTGTAAAACGATTGATAAAGATCGCGAGACAGCTTCTCCTCCTCCCGGATCAGGCGCATCCCGTCCACATCGCTCGCCGTGGGCGCAGCCATGCCCGTCGCTCCCGGCGCGCTCCCGGTTTGGCCCAAAAGGTTCAGGATGCCTTCACCTTTGGCTGCGTCGTGCTTGGCCTTTTCGTCCGGTGCGTTCGCTACTGCCCAGATTATCGATATCGACTGGCCTAGCGTGAAGGCCTTGTCGAATCTGTCCGACGTGTTCATACGTCTCTTGAACTCGATTAAAGTGTTTCGGCCCGATGAGCTGCCGCCGAACTGCTGGATGTCATAGGTTCCGCCGAGGCTCGTATCATTCTCATGAGGCCCGTAGTTTCCCGTGCAGTACTCATCGAGCACTATTGCGTGGCCGTCTTGAACCGAGCCCATGATGATATCTGCATCCTTCATCCATTCGGACGGCTCAAATCCGATGGAGATCCAGCCCCCGCCGGACCCGTTGAGGGCCATGTAGAGGTTCTCGGCATCATTCTTCCATGAGATCTCCAGGATGCCGCCCGAATAGCCGTTGCTGACCGGCCCGTGCAGCGTCATGCTTCTTGCGTATTCATTCGGGCTGACAACGCCGTCCGGCTTCCACTCTGCCGTTGCCGTCATTTGTTTGACCTGAGGCTCACTCTGCGGCTGGATGCAGCCGGAGAGCGCCGCCACAAGGGTCAAAGCGAACAGAATCAAAATAAGCCTCATAATCAAAACCTCTGTCTTCCCCAACTCTCTTGTTTTCTAAAGATATCAGGCTGTCGAATATCGAAATCCTGGCAAAGGCGGGCCAAAGGGAAAAGATAAAAGGCGGCAAAAGATCAGGAAAAAAGCAAAGGGCGGCAGTGATTGCGCCCCTTCTGCCTGAACATCAGCTTTGGCTTGCCATTCGTGGCTGATGCTGGGAAATTCTCGGTCAGATCCTCTAACCAACGGCTCGAATCCAGTCCTTCAGAGACCACACCTATGGACTCACTTCCACAGTGAAACAATATTGCGAAATATCTTGCGAAGTATCGCGAACTACAACGCATTTTGACCAACAGGTATATCATCAAGGTAAGCCATTCATAAGATGTTACATTTGCGTCGATTCAAAGAGATTTGTTGAGATGTTTTTTGTAGCAGGTTCGATTTTTGAATCGATACAAAAGGTAAGTGAATTTAAATGTTTGAGAGAAAATATGATAACAGTGGTAGCAGCAGCAGAGGCGGCTACAACAGCGGTCCACGAGAGATGACAGATGTAACTTGCTCCAAATGCGGGAAGCAGACCCAGGTTCCCTTCAAGCCAGATGGATCAAGGCCGGTTTATTGCAGCGAGTGCTATCAAAAGAACAAGCCCGCCAAGCCATCCAGAAGATATTAATCCGATCTATTAATCAGATTATTTGATTATTATTTGATCAATCTGTTTTAGCCGGATAGCATTTCGGCAATGGCAAAACACGCGATGCGGGGCGATATCTGCCCTGCAGATTTTTCGCTGCGCGCAGCATTTGCAGCTATTTGAAAGCAATTTCGATGTATTTGGCTGGCATCCCGCGCCGAATTTAGACGATAAAGGATGTTTAGACGATAAGGTGATTATATTATGAATAGTTCATTAATTATTTCAGGAAATAATGGCGTCACAGGCACATTGACAGAGATAAACATGGCTTGTGTGGACAAATATGCAGGGAAATTATGTGTAAGGTCCGGATTCCGGCTGGCAAAGCTCGTGCAAAGAGCTCGAGACTTGCAGGAATTAAAAGGAGCCCGCAGATTTTGATCGAGCATAAGCAGACTGCAATTCTTAATATTGCATCAAACCTGCGAATAGAGGTGGATGAAGGAATTGCTCCTTTGCTCCAGGCCATCTGGAACCTGGGAATCAACACCTGCAATTCCTGTCAAGAAAATAAGCCGGGCATCGTATGGATTGAGTTCCTCGCGGCAGAAGACGCAGAAGCTTTTTTGACCCGCATAATATCCGGCCTGGATCCCTTAAACTGCCCTGAAGCCGACAACTGGCTTTATTCCAGAATAATTGGAGCAAAAGAAGGCTGGCAATATACTGCACATCCTCATGATACCAGAGAATACATCGATGAAGATAGTGGTATTATGGAATTGGACGCTTCCGAACCGTGCGGAATAGCGCTATCGGTATCGGTTCGCTTTCCGGTCGGAGACTACCAAAGGCTTAATGATCTTATACGTAGATAACTGGAAAAGCGCAATTATTGGCCGCATCATAAGTCCTGAAAAAATTAAGCAAAGAACTATTGAGCAAAGAAAAATTAAGCAAAAGAACAATTATGTCATAATATGAAGATATTAACAATTTAATTATAATGCGGATTCGATGAAGGACGGAATTAAAATGAAGCAATCCAAAGTTCCAGAGATGGCAAAGTTTGACGACATAATCACTGAACTTTTGCGGAGAGGTGTTGCGGTATTGACGCATCGTCCCACCAGATGGGGCTATACCGTGGACGCTGTGATCCCATCAGCCAAGATTGTCGTTCTGAAGATGCCTAATCTCAGCAGGCAGACTAATGAAGCCATGAGCATGTTCCAGGATCTCACAAGCAGGCTGGAGAGCGACGGATATCGGGTGATGGTCGTGCCCAAATGCAGCATGAACGAAGAGCAGATAAGAGCCTTCTGTGATCGTATCTCAATTGAACCGTCTCCTGCCCTGGCCTGAAAAAAGGCGTCTTACAATTATCCTGCTGAAATTCTGCTAATAATTGTCAGGCCACAACGGCCATCCAATCCTTGACATCAGCAGCACCTTGTACGAGGGACGGCATCAACAAGGTGCATCTAGCTTGAGAGAGCATAAGGTACGTGTAGGCTTTGAGGAACTCAAATAAAATCGGAATGAGGCTGATATGATGTGTGATCGTTGTACTAGAGCACCAGTTGGTGCATGTGTTGGAGAGGCGTTCTGTGCCTCCATCCATATGACGGACGAAGACGCCTGTACGCTGGCGGCGGACATTTGCCTCTCTTGGTGGCAGAAGAGGGATGAGATGGCGGAGATCGATGATGCACTCTGGGAGATGTCGGAACAGAGAATCGACGAGCTGGCATGTGAACCCGAGAAGGCGCGAGCATATTTGGCGGAGAGGAGATCGGACTGATTCGGCTCCTGTTTTGCTTTTTGTTCTTTATTGTGATAGATATTGATCTATATTGATCTTCGGTTATAAAACTCAATTTATCTTGATTTTATCCATCGAGTCGATTCTTGCGAGAACTTGGATTATCTCAGAGATAACTTTAAGATTGTTTGCCGCCCATTGCTCAAATGGAAGGTCGATGGAATGAGATGGAGATGTGTGCTATTTGCCGCATTACTGCTTTCGTGTCTGCCAATTTCGGCTTATGCAATTGAAGCCGGCGTAATTGCAGAACCCAGCATCAGTGGGGCAAACATGAATATGCCGACGCCAAAAATTACAGGTCCTACTATGAACGTGGCCGAGGCTAAGCAAAACCAGCTCACCAATTCGAGCGACAATTCCAACCGAAATGCAGACCAGAACCTCAATCAAACCGGCGAGCCAAGCGCAAGTCAGAGCCATAAAAGCCCGGAGTCGCAGGCTGATAAGCCAACCGATGTAAGCGGCAGATGGTCGGTCAGATTCGATGATCGAACCGATATATCTCTTGATCTGACCCTTTGGTCATCCGGCAAAGACAGTATCATGGGCTACGGCACGATGACGAACCGCGGCATGGCACGCTCGGTGACTGCTACGGGTTCTCTCGACGGGCAGGAGCTGGCATTGACTGCCAAGTCTGCATCATCCGAATACACCAGCCAGGATTACAGTGAATGCGTTTTCTACCTATCGATGGAGAACAGCGCTTTATCGGGAACCTATTCGCTGAAGTCCGGTGGGCAGTCATCGATCCAGGGAAATGCCACAGCAACAAAGGTTGGATAGCTTTAAGGGCCGCTGTCCATTGCCATCAAATGCCGGCAGCGGTCAGCAGCGCAGCGTACCGCAATTTGCGGCCAGCCGCAAGATTCGGCTCGCTCGCTCGCGTTCTTTCTCTTTATGCAATTCTTCCGGGCATTTGGAAATGTCCCTGTGCTCTTCCACCTAAAGACTGATAGTTTGCCCGGGGCAACCTGAATGCCGCAGGTATGGCCGGTGTCTGAGACTCTTCGATTTAAGGCTAATAGCCATAGCCGAAATAGAAATGGACCGTTCCAACCGGCATCACAATAATGCCGGAACCGCGTAAACCGGTGTCGACGATGGCGGCGCAGCCATCGAGGGGTGCGTGCCCCTGCGTTCGTGCGGGCGGGTTCCCGCATGAGCGCGCGGGCACATGCGGGAAGGCCGCTATAGCGGTCGGGAGGCCGGACGGCGCGATGGTTCGCAAAATTTAAGCAGGTGTATCATGACCTGCTGACTTGAATGCCGCTATTTCCCTCCATCATTCGACAATTTCGCCTGCATTTCCGGAGTCAATTGTTTGACAAGCTCCGCATTGTACGAACCTGTGGGCAGCAGACCAATATCATTTTTGAATATCTCCTGAGCAGCGACTGCATAAGAGCGCGATGTCGCAGCAAGCGATCCGTCTTTTGCTGCCGTATCAACGTCGGTCGCAAAGATGGAAACCGTGTTGTCGCTGTTGCGGACAATCTCGAAAGTGCGCAACTGCTGCGGGAAATCTCTTAATGATGCGGTTTCAACCTCCCAGAATCCTAGTTCAGGACGGGCGGGATCAGGCGATTTCATTGCAGTAACCGCGTTGATATGGCGGTGTCCTGCGACCCACAGGATGAGATTCGGATACTCATGGAGTTTGGCGATGAGCTGTGCTTCGGACAGAGGAGCAGCCGGATTCCAGCCCATCATGGAACCCGCCGGTTCAACGCCTATCGGTATATGCGCAGCGATGATCATGAGCTTGCCTTCCGCTTGACCTGCATCAAGCTCCTTTACGAGCCATTCATAGCGTTCCTGGTCAAGAGAGGCATGCCCATAGCCGAGTGTTTTGGGATTGTTGAGATCATCTTCCCTTTGCGTATCATCGAGCACGATTACCTTGATCGGCACATTCGACTTAGGCTCGAAAGAATAGCACGCGAACCCCGTTTTTACGTTAGATTGATTGAATCCGTGACCCTTGGGATTTGAAGATGTATTGAAGAATTCGCTCATCCATTCCGATCTCGAAAGCGCGCGGCGGTCCGGATCGGCTGCAAGCACTTTCGGTGCGGTTGTGAAGTCCTTAACAGGTCCTACGCCTATGATGTCCCCGTAATGCGTTGAGCCGTTGATCGAGCCCATGTAAATGCCGCGACTGTCCAGGCCGCGAGGATCGGTGAACGGGTTGCCTAAATTGAGTATATACTCACCGGTGAGATTCTTTCTGATATAATCGTTCGGCGGTAAGAAGCCCGTCCAGAAATGGTCGTGGTTGCCCAGAGCCTGATACCAGTTAATCGTTTTATCAAGCCCTGCCGCCTTGTACTCATCCTGATAATCGTTATACGGTCCCGGTATGGGATCATCCGCGGCACCGGAATCAGGGTTTATATTCTTGCCGTCAAGGACATCGATGTACCATCTCAGTTCGTTGTGCTGCATGCTGTTGCAGGTATCGCCGAGAGATATGCCGAAATCAAACGGATTTTCTTTGTGAAGGACGTTTATCGTCTGAACGGCTGCGTCGAAAACCTGAGTTGTATACATCATAACCGGAGAATATGCCGAAGATGAACCGCCTCTGTAGCCCAAATAGATGGCCTGAGCAGGAGACTCTTTGTCGGTGATATGGATATCGGTTATGGTAAAGAAACTCAAGAGTTTTGAAGTATTATCGGCTGATGCATTGCCGGATGAATTTGCTGATGCGTCGCTGTAATTCGTCGGCATGATGTCGAGCCGTTTTACGAAATCTATGCCGGGTCCATAACTCCAGTTGCCATAGCCGTTTTGATTGTATTTTGAAACTTCATATGGAAGAACCGTCTCCGAGCCTGAAGGTACCAAATCCGGTACGACCGTCCTCTGGAGCGTGGTAAAAGTATCGGAGGCGATCGGATATCCTTCCATCTGACTCTGATTTGCTTCGGCACTTTTTGAGCATCCTGTTGAGGAGAATATCAACAGACCCATCAAGAAGATTAGGCCTGCTTTTTTATATTTATAAGTCGGTCTCACAAAATCCCTCCCTGGTTGATCGTCCAGGAAAAGGCCTGAATTTTATTTAAAATCATAAGATATCTGTATCCATTCAAACTATATAAATACATTTCATCTGTTGCGTTCTTCGTTGATACCATGCGCAAATGGCCTGCAACTGCCATCAGCGATTGATCCGGAAAATGCTCCAACGGGACATGATTTGTGCATCAATTTTTCAAAGATGCCGATAATGCATTCAAAACCCTTTCCTTCATTCTAAAGCACTTAAATACCTGGCTTCGTTTCAGCACGATCTTTCGGCGCGCATTCCCGGCAGCTCCGCCATCGAGGGGCGCCTGCCAGACCGCCCCGGCAATGCCGGGATTCCTTCCGTCCAACTCCGCCAGCGCGCATCCTCTTCCTCTTATTTCGGTCTCGATGACTTTCACAATGAGATCCACCCATGCGCTTAATAAAAATACATCGGCGTTTGCACAGCTAATGCTTTTCGCATGAGACGAAAAGCTTCAAGGGCCGGTCTTTTGCATCTATCCTGGAACTGATCATCTTTGAGCGGACCACCATTGGATTTGATCATCGTCGGAACTGGTCCGATTACTTTCGCCCCGCGCGGCTAAGCTACTCATACCTGCAAGCCATAGTATTGGTTGGAGCCGCCCGAAATCCCCCAAGGTCTTTTGCTACTCCCGAAACGGGCGGATTCATCCCCTTTTGCTGATTCCAACAGGAAAGTCATGTCCGAACAGTACCGTTCAAACATCCTCGTAAATCGGATCTTCCGGCACCAAATAGATCGTCCAGAATATGAGCAGAGTGATGATCGCTTTGACTGTGATGTTGGTCCAGAACATCTGCACCAATGCCTGCGATCCCACAATCCCGGTGAAGGCGATGAGGGGAAAGAGAATGCTGTCCACGGGAATCGAGACGGCATTGGAAGCGAAGACCCGCGTCCACTGAGGCCATGACCTGCCCCTGCCTCTCGTCCAGATGTGATAGACCTGGGTGTCGATCATCTCGGCGATGAGAGCGGTGAGGATGGAGCCGAGGACGATCCTCATCTGCAAAGAGAATATCGACTGCCACCAGACACCGCTCGAAGTGTCGATGATGCCGAATAAAAATGTCCAGGCGGCCTGGCCGCCGCTACCGCCCCAATCTCCCTGGGCGGGCAGCATGACCACGAGCTGGAAATAAAGAGCCGCGAAGAGGTTCAGGGCTGCCGCCAGCCAGATGGTGGTGACTGCCGCCGATCTGCCCAACTGTTTGTGAATCAGGTCGCGCCAGGTGAAGGTGAGAGAGTAGATGAATCCGGCATCCATGACCAGGCTACCGAAGTAAGTGACTTTGGTGGCGGCGATGTTCCCGGCCAAAGAGAAGAACAGGTACAGGCCGCAGAGCAGAATCGTGGCCTGTATTTTATCGATCTTTAGTCCGGCCCTTCCCATGCCCTTTGCTCTCCTTTTCAGTCCGGGCTTATCCCGGGAAAGGTCCGTCAAGGCTAGATCCGTCCCAACCATTTTCTCTTCAATTCCAGCATAGTCCCCTGTTCGATGCTCTCCCGAATCTCTTCCATCAAGCGCAGCATGAATTGCAGGTTGTGCAGCGTTGCCAGCCGGAAGTAAGACAGCTCACCGGCGCTGTAAAGATAGCGCAGATAAGCCCGGGAAAAGGTGCGGCAGGTGAGACAGCCGCAATGCGAATCAACCGGGCGCTCGTCCTCCCGGAACCTGGCCGCCTTGATGTTTATGCGAAACTTGTTTTCCAGGCATCCTCCCGCTTCCGGAGATATGAAGAGGCTCCCCCGCCGGGCGATTCTGGTGGGCGAGACGCAGTCAAAGGTATCGATGCCCCGCTCAACGCCCTCGAAGAGGTCATCGATCTCACCGATACCGAGCAAATGACGTGGCCGGTCGTCCAGTTTAGGGAGCGTCCAGTCGAGGACCTGGTGCATGTCCTGCTTGCTGTTGCCCAATGATCCGCCTACAGCGATCCCGTCGAAGGGGAGCGACGAAATAGCCTTGGTGCTCTCGTCCCTCAAGTCCTCGAACCAGCCGCCCTGAATGATGCCGTAAAGCGCCTGGCCGGGATCGTGATGGCGGAGCGATTCCTCCGCCCAAACGTGGGTCCTCTGCATGGCCTTCTTGGTGTAATCGTAATCGGATAGCGGCGAGGTGCATTCATCAAAAGCCATGATGATATCGGTGTCGAGGTTGGATTGAATCTTCATGGACGATTCGGCATTCAGGAAATGCCACTGCCCATCGGTCATGGAATTGAAGGATATTCCATCGTCGGTGATCTTTGTCAGGTTCTCTTTTTTGGGAACGCTGTTGGATCTGCTCGGTGGTTGATTTGGAAGCAATTGATTCGGAGGCAATTGATCTTGAAGCGATCTGTTCCGGGAGCATTGCAATTCATCGGGGAAAATATTGCCGATCTTGCTGATGTTGTGCTCTCTGCCAAAGCCCAAAGAAAATGCCTGAAATCCGCCCGAATCCGAGAAAAGAGGTCCAGGAAAGCCCATGAACCTGTGCAGGCCGCCAAGCTTTCGAATCAGCTCATCCCCCGGCTTGAGGTGAAGATGGTAGGTATTGGCCAGGGCACACTGCACGCCCAATTGAGCCAGATCGTCAGGCCCAAGCGCCCGCACGCTGGCCATCGTCGCCACTGGCACCAGGTACGGCGTCCTGATATCTCCGCGCCTGGTTCTGATCAGGCCGAGCCGGGCATTGGTCTCTTTGTCTTTCTTTAAAATCTCAAAGGATAACGAACTCATTATTTCAGTTCCCGTTGGTCTTCACCTGGAATTGAGGCATAAGTTGCTTATGGACTTAACCCATCCGCCGATGAACCGTCATAGCGAATCCTTATTATCCATGACGGGCAAAAGAATGGCCGGTGATTTAATTGCCAAGAAGCTGCTGGATAATGTTTTTGTTGTTTGCATTCATCATTATGTCGGTCCCGGCTATGGCCGAGGGCCAGGACAGGTACACAATTAACGTCTCGGAGAGCAAGTTTTTAGGCCAGTATCTGGTGAACCAGGACGGCCTTACCCTCTATTATTTTGACGACGATGCCAAAGGTAACGGCGGCAGTACCTGCTATGAAGACTGCGTAAAAACCTGGATACCCTTCTATACCGAGACTGTGAGTGTACCGGATAGCCTGAGATCGGTTGACTTTGCGACTATTACCAGAACCGACGGGTCCAAACAATTAACATTCCGCGGATGGCCGCTCTATCTCTATTCCGGTGATACCGGCGCTGGCGATACCTACGGCAGCCAGAAGAAGGGATTGTGGCATGTTGCAGATCCATCCAGCATCGGCCAGCTCTTCTGAGCCGGTTGTCTCAAGTAAACAAAAAATCAAATAAAATTTAAAAAAAACACGTGAAGACGGCGCCGGATTGAATTTGCCCGGCGCCGCCAATAATCTATCTTTTCAGCGATCCGATGGTCAATCCCGAAGATGCGGCAAAGGGAAAGATCTCAAAACCCCTGGGAAACTTGAAGCTTCTCTGGCCGAGCTTCGCGTCCGCCGCCCGAAGTGCAGCGGCATCATTTCTTGCAGCCTTGACCAGATTCAGCCCACATCCCGCACGTCCTCTTTTAGCTGTAGTATTTTTCGCATTTTGCGCCAAACAACCTAATAATACGGTCTTGCTCCTCATCGATATTTATAATTTCACGATGAATAGTTCCCCTTGATTCGATAATTGCCTCATTTATATTTCTAAGTCTTTGGAATATCCATTTTAGAGTAGGTCTTGCGGTAGGTTTTCCGAGCTGGTTCAATACAGTTTGACCGGTTTCTTTCAATCGCTTTCTGAGCAACCATTCTGCGATGGAGTAAATCAATAGAGCAAGAACCATAATCATAGAGATGGCATCTATCCGCTCCTCTTTCTTGAGATAT
>Ga0074198_1000231_pt1 | contig 73930 bp, 51 predicted proteins | sample EPASupsiteSAE323_FD_64527 | JGI IMG/M metagenome (GOLD analysis project Ga0074198, IMG submission 64527) | Bioremediated contaminated groundwater from EPA Superfund site, New Mexico - Sample SAE3-23 | ecosystem: Environmental > Aquatic > Deep subsurface > Groundwater > Contaminated ... | reverse complement strand
AAAAGCGCTCTGCCATCCGGCATTCCGCCGGGTGGCTCCCCCCATTAACATACCGGCTCTAAGTTATTAACTCAATGGCTCCGAATTAATTAACCTCGCGGCTCCGCCGCACTGAAATATTCATACATAGAAATCCAAGTTTCTGCTTATAATTCCATGTCCAGCTACTGTTCTGCTTGGAGGATAATAAACGGCTGAGCATGCAGTTCCTAACATTATTTCACCTAATAACGAGAAATCAATTAAATCCTCTTGGTCGTCTGCATTGTAGGCATGAGCTATTCCCTTCATCCGTTCAAAAAAAATCGGATAGTTTTTCTCCAGATACATTCTTTGACACCGGATTCGTAATAGATCTTCTGCAGGTTTTTTTTCTATTAAATGTCGTTGCCTTGCTATTTCGCCTAACTTCCTGCCGATATCAAAGTTGCTTCCCTTTAATATCAAATGACAAATTTTTAAAGAATCTTGAGGACTATCTAATATAACATTTTCATTAAAATGGAACATTATCGTGCTTTCTCCTTGATATCGGTGAAGTTCTGATTACTGTTAAGACTGCCGGCATATGTCCTGATTTCTTGTATCTCATCCTTATCGAGTCCCAATGCTTCTAAAAAAAGTTGATGAGCTTCAGGAGACATCTCTTCCAGTTTTGCATGTAGCCGATTGATATCATCGTCGTTCAGCCCGGCTAGATTTAAGATATCAATTATTGTATCTCTTTCAATAATCTGAAGGCGTTTTAACAAGTCTTCGTTCTTCAAGATGCTTAAGATTAAATGCTGCTGTTTTTTGATAATGGTTGCTTCGTTGTTTAGTTCATCCAACCGCTTTTCAAGAGTTGCCTTTATTATGCCTTCAGGGGAGTCCAACAAGTAATGTATTTCTCTCAAAGAAATGCCCGTTTGACGATATAAGCATATTTGCTCCAATCGGTTAACCTCCTCCTGCGAGTAGCTCCGGTAGTTATTGATACTTCTGCAGGATGGCTTTAAAATCCCGATAGAGTCATAATATAACAACGTACTTCTGGAAAGACCGAATTGCTTACATAAATGACTTATAGAATAATCCATTTTTAATCTCCTCTCTTAACTCTAGGTTAAACTATAAAGCTATAGACAGGTCAATAATTAACCAGTCGCTAGACTTCAATGGGGTAGCGTGTTTTAGAAAGGTTAAAGGTTATAGGTCGCATCCGAAACTACCGTATAGTCTTTTTCAGCTGTGCCTGCCCGCTCAGATAGTCATTTAACTCGTAAACGGGGGAGCCAGCTGATGAATTGGAGCGGATACTGCTTGGGCAAAATGAGGTTAATTATTGTTAAATTGCAGGAGCTTGCTGGGTTCATGAAGGTTGCTATTGAAGATTTTACATGATTAAACGGCAAAACCATTTTGGTAGCTTTTCCAATAGGCTGCATCGGCGAAACATCTAGTGCCTTCGGGCTGTGGCAATGAGCGCTCGGCCTGTTATGTATCTCGAAAAACACTTATGGGGCTTGTCGGGGATTCAAGCTGATATTATAATTAATCTAACCAATAAATAAATACAATAGCTTGTTAAGTGACAGATAAAGGGGTCTTTCCATCCGGATACTCTAGATGAGAAAGGCTTTTTTGTTTTTGGTGAGGGGGGATAACAATGAATAGATTAATTCAAGTCTGCGGGGATCCCACGGTTGATTGGTTCAGGATCCATAATGAAGACATTGTTGTTCGCGGCGGGGTTTATTTCTGGCAGACGAAAAATGATAAATTTCGGGTAAGCCTTAGTTCGAAACCGGGAGGTTCTGCTCTGGTCCTGCAATTGCTAAAAGCAATGATAGATCCTCAAGCGGCAAGGATTGAAGGAGCTATGCTGGATGATGATTGCCTGAACCGCCCCAAGGACAGCGGGATAACCACCTCCTGGACGGTTTGGAAGGAATTCGCCAATCCGGGGTTCAGCCATAGTTCCTATCGTCTCTGGAAATGGCAGGAATTTGAGCCTGCCCAGTGGGACTATCCTGCCGGTCGCCTGGAAGGTAATCCCGATTTATTGGTTATCCATGACAGTGGATTGGGTTTCCGTACTTGTGAAGAAGGGTGGCCGGAGATCCTAAGATCTATGGTCAGAGATAAGGCACCGATTGATATTATTATTAAACTCGGTCAGTACAACGATGATCAGGAAAACCCCCTGTTGGAGAGGATAATTTCCAGCGGAATGGCCGAACGGACTACGATCATCAGCTCTTTAAGCGATCTGCGTTCCTGCCCGGTCAAGGTAGGGATATCATTATCCTGGGAAAGGGTATTGGAAGAAGTGGTTGCAGCAGTACTCAACCCCAATTGTCCCTTTGTAGATAAAACATCTAATAAGATCAAATATAAACAAGTAATCATCCCTATTGGTATCAGTGGCGCAGTAGTCGTTGGCCGCAACTTCCATACCCTGATCTTTGACCGCAATGGTCAGGAAGGGGATTTTGCCAGTCGTTTTCCCGGACAAATCATTGGTGATAATACCTGTATCATGGGAGCCCTGGCCGCTTGCTGGGCGGAAAACCCTTTGGAGATTGATTGGACCAGGGCTGTGCGGATAGGCATAGAATTGGCCCGTTTGCTCCAGATCAAAGGCTATGACGTGGTCCAGCACGACGACCACCAGCACCTGCAATTCCCCTACCGGGTCATTAGCGAAGCTTGTAAAAACCTGAGGCAGAATCGACCGATAGAAGAGGCGCTCTATCAAGAGATGACCAGCGACCTGGGGATATTTGTGGACGAAAAGGGATTGACTGTTGATAAAACGGGCAAATGGACCATTCTGGAAAACATCCTCCTGAAGAAACATACCGGCAATGAATATGGGTATGATCCCCAGAGTACCACTGCAGTAAATGAATGTGCAAGAAATATCGTAGTCAGGGGTCACCAAGCGGCATTGCGGGATATCCCGGTGGAAACCATCGGCAGGTGGTGCAGCGTAGACCGTCAGGAAATCGAGGGTGTACGCAGTGTCAACAACGCCATGCGCGATTACCTGCAGCTAAAGAAACCAGAAACACCGCTGGGACTGGCCGTATTTGGTCCGCCGGGCGCCGGCAAATCTTTTGTAATCAAAGAGATAGCAGCAGGATTAGGTATAAGTGAAAGTGCGCAGCTTACTTTCAACCTTTCGCAGTTTGAGTCTCCAGCTGAATTGCAGACCGCTTTTCATCAGATTCGGGATTTGAATCTGCAGAGCAACACCCCGCTGGTTTTCTGGGATGAATTCGATACGCCCTGTCAAGGAAGGGCATTGGGTTGGCTCCGGTATTTCCTGGCTCCTATGCAGGATGGAGAATTTGCCGACCAGGGCGCTAACCATCCCCTGGGGGGAGGGATCTATGTGTTTGCCGGCGCTACTCGTCACTCTTTTGAGGAATTCCGCGATGGCAATACTGACGAAGATCGAGCTGCCAAGAAACCTGATTTTATAAGTCGTTTGCGTGCATATATCAACATTCGGGGCATAAACGGAAACCCCAATACCGTTGAAGACAAGCTTTATATGATACGTCGTGCTTTCATACTGCGGCAGTACCTGGAAACTAATGTACCTCAGATAAATAACAATGACGGGTTTCAGATCGAGCACGGGGTGCTGGATGCTCTGTTGCTGGTGACCAGGTACGAATATGGGGCACGTTCTCTGGAGAACCTTCTGAAGATGAGCAGTTTGGCTGACAAGCGCAAATATGAACTATCCAGTCTGCCCCCGGATCATATCATAGAAATGCATGTAAATAAAAAGGAATTTAATGATTTGACATCCATGGGGCACCGGCAGATGCTGAGAATCGGGATATCCGGACATACTGACCTGGACCCCGGCCACATGGAAATTCTGCAAGAAGCGGTGAAGCAGGCTATTGCTTTTATTGAACAACAGTTTCCAGAGAATTATCTGACGGTGTTCTCCCCGCTGATGTTGGGGGCTGATCGCTTGGTGGCTCGGGAATTGCTGAAAAAGGATGCTTCGCGTCTGATTGCGGTTTTACCGGTTCCTCAGGATGAATACATTAATGATTTCGGGGCCACCGATGATTACCGCGTTGATACCAAGGGTTCTGAACTGCGTAGGGAATTCAGGTACTGGTTGTCTACTCGCGCGATCGAGATAATAGAAATACGACCACAACCGACCAGAACCGAGGCTTATCTGAAGGCCGGTCGTTTTATTGCTGAGCATAGTGATCTCATGATAGTGGTATGGGATGGTCAGGAAGGGGAAAATGCCTCAACCACTGCTCAGAACGTAAGGCAGGCGGAGAAGTTTGAGATGCCAATATGTCATATTTGGGTACTTGATAATAACAGTGATTTATCTCAAAAGTATGTGGGTGATAAGGTGGGCAGGATACGCTATAAGAACTTTCCTGGTCAACCGCCGGGGTTGTGGCTGGACCTATAGCTGACTGAACCTGGAATAAATGGGCGCAGAGACCATTTCGTATAGCATTGCCCTTCTCTAATTTCATAAAATGGAAAGCATACTTGACATAAAACCGTTGCGGCGACCACCGAATTGATTTTCAATCCAGATTTTAATCTCATCCCGAACTTGGGAAAATGAAGCAAGGATTTCCTCCTCGCTTCCTGTGGTAGAGGCACCCGTTTTGAATTACCATGATGTAACCAGTAAAAAAATAGAAGATGAATTTAAAGATAAGTATTATTTTCTGATGGAAATATATTTTAACCTGACCGATGGCAGGCAGGGAGTATATTCATTAATTAATGACTAAGAAACTATTAATCAAGAAAAAAAGCATGAAAAAGGCAACAATCCTACTGGACCTTTTTCAAGACCAGGTTGGACTGCCGCTTGTGCCAGTTAAGATACTCAGTGAGAATAACGGAGGAAGAATTTATAATTTGGCTCTTACGTATGCCTACCTTTGAGGCTAGCGCAACCGCTTGGGCATTTTCCCCAACATTGTAGCAAATGTGAGCGTCACTATTGATGCTTACCAGGATATTATGCTTCTTAGCCATCTTGGCAAATTGACTGCACATGGGAAAACTACCGGGCCTTACAATAAATGAATTGTTGTTAAGCTCCAAAGCTTTGTTATATTTCTTGGCCGCCAGTACTACCGTTTCTACATCAACCGGATATTTAGGGTTCCCCGGATGGGTGATAACATGTACAAAGGGATTCTTGATTGCGGCTACCATCGCTTCGGTGTTATCCTCTATAGTGGTTCCGGTATATCCAGTTTCATCATGAAATCCAGCTAAAACGATATCCAGATAGTCAGACATTATGGGCTCGGGCATATCAACATCGCCGGCAGAGTCCAGGATATCAGCTTCTACTCCTCGTAAAACCTCAACTCCTTGCATCACGCGAGGCAGAGATATCAAGTTAGTAAAATGATACCAGTGAGGAGCCCCGGGCATATTCAGACCGTGATCAGTAATAGCAATCGTCTTGAGACCCTTTTCGCTGGCGGCTTCAACGATTTCTTTGATGGTACTGTAGCCGTGACCGCTGGCAGTAGTATGAATATGCAGGTCTGCTTCCATTTTCATCATTTCTTTTCACCTCCTTTCAGTTTTAGTCTACTCCTTGATCATTAAACTACATCAATTCAAAAGTTAAAGTTTTGTAAAATCATGATCCAAGAGAAGAATTATGCGTGTCGGATATAGGGTACGGAGAAAATACATAATTCTTCTCCGTTTTGCCGCTTAGTCTATTCTTGCCGTCGATCAAGCTTGTAACAGCTTCCGACTTCTTGTTTGCACCATTTCTTGACCTCGGCGATCGTTTCGCTGACTTCCAGATAGTTGGTAAACCTTCCGGGTAACAGCACAGTTCCGGCTACGGATATCGATATAATCGGCACCCTTATCTCCCTTCCCTGACGATCACAGGCGATCATTTCTCCTTTGCCAAGGTCTTCCGGGGTATAGAAATCGCGAATCTGCCGATCAAATATTCTAATGATCTCCTCCGCCACTCGATCAATCCGCTCCAGGTTAGTGAAGACAACAAAATCATCACCGCCAATATGACCTACAAAATCGTTGGGATTTCCATGCGCTCTAACCGCCTGGGTAGCGGCTCCGGCGACCATAGTTAGAACTTGATCCCCGTGTTCGAAACCGTATCGATCATTAAAGGTTTTAAAATAGTCGAGATCAAGATATAGAATGCCCAACGGCTCGTTATTGGCAAGGGCTGTTTCGATTGTTCGGGTAATCGACCGATTCCCGGGAAGACCGGTTAACGGATTCGCATCTTTTGCCTGTTCGATCTGAAGCTTGGCTAGCGTCTCCAATAGCCTGGAAATCGTGACGACACCATAGTATTTTTCTTTACGGGTAACCACTAGATAATCGTTAATGCCTCGATCTAGCCGTTCGGCTACTTTACGGGCGGCTTCCTCAACCGAAACCGACCATTCCAGCATTAATGGACACGGCTCCATAACCTCGTTGACTAACCGGTGCATAAAGAGGTCATACCCGTACCGGGTGCCGAGCATGGTAAAAAGGCGTTCCCGCATCAGCAGGCCAACTGGGTGTTCGGCTTTACATACCACCCGGCCTTGGATAGATTTATTCTGGTTAAACAGGTCGACGACAAGATTAACGGGCATATCCAGGGAAATAGATGGGTGGTACATTACCAAATCACCGATACGGGTTGCCGGTGCGGGAATGCGCGACTGCCAGTGATTCCCGGTCACGGTGATAAGATCGCGAACAGGTTGCGAGGGCTCAGCGGCAATCACTTGGTCTGGCCGTCCCACAAGGTATCCCTGAGCCAGATTGCAACCGATATCCATCAGGATTTCAAGTTCCTCGTTCGTTTCAATTCCTTCCGCAATCACCTGGGAATTGATTTTATAGGCAAAATCGATCATGGTTTCCACCAGGGCTTTTTTCGTGATATCGCGGTTGATATCATGAATCAGAGAAATATCGAGCTTGACGAATTCAGGCTGAAGTTCTGCGATGGCCTGCAAGCTGGAATACCCCGCGCCGGCATCGTCGATGGCAATAAGAAATCCCTGATTCCGATAGTAATTCAGGGTTTCACGGAAGCTATTGTAATCTTCAATCGCGGTTCGTTCGGTTAATTCCAGGACAACCCGGCTGAAATCGACACCGTATTCCTGAAGGATTGCACGAGTGCGGCCTCGTTTGTGGTTGGATGCATGAAGGATCTCCGGGCATGCGTTTAAAAACAGATAGCGGTCCCGAAGCTGTGGACCGGCATGTTTGACCGCAAGCTCGTGACACAGTTTTTCCAGTTCATACAGGCAGTTGAAGGTTTCGGCATCATGAAAAAGGTTTACCGGTGACTCGTACATCGTTCCCTTTGGCCCCCGGGACAATGCCTCAAATCCGAAATAATTAGCGCTCTTCAGCTGAATAATCGGCTGATAAACCACATCAATCCGCTCTTCCTTCAGGATCTGGGCGAATAGGCGCCGGCGATTTAGAATTTCGGAGTTTTCATGTTTTTTTGCTGTGAAAGTCGCTTCCTTAATTGCCGCATAGACGGTAGATTCAGTACTTGCGCCCTGGCGTTGCCAAAGCTCTGCATAACCGATGTTCAGGTTGATTATTTGCCCTAAATCCAGCCTTTCCAAGCTCTGGTTGATTTGTTTCTCCAGATGCTTCTGGAGCATGTCATGTTCCCGGGAATAATGCTGCATTGATTCAGGAGCGGCAATAAAAAGCAGAAAGTCATCACTGCCGAGGCTGCAAAGCTCAAGAATCCGGCGCACCCCGAAAAACGGCACCCATTCTGCTTCCAGGACATTCCAAATTATTCGAAGGATTTCCGAACATGTTTCTCGGCAAAACAGCGCATCAAGTCTGGCAAAATTTTTCACGTCAACAAGTAATACGCCAAGTCTTACTCTTGAAAAGGCATTTTCAATCGCAGGCAGAACCGAGAACAAAGACGGCAGGTTGGTTAAAATTTCGACTTCACCCGATAATCGAATCGGCGAATCAGATTGGACTGTTAGCTGTGGTACGTTATTCATAGATTTTCCTCTCTCCTTCGATAGCACGTGGTTCGATATTCGATGAATCCCCTTACCCATCCAATCACGCTCCTGATATTCGTCAATATCATCCGGTTGTTTTATTTTCATCGAGTTTATTTAATTTTAACGAAGAAGTATTGCGGAAACATTTTTCGAATCTAAATGTTTAATACACTCTGTGTAAATTAATTAGCTATCGGTCACAACGGAAATGTGCTATGGAGGCCCATTTGGGGCCTCCATAGCACATTTCCAATTGATCGTGAACGGGGCGAATAAAAACGGCCAGATAGCTTTCACTCAGGCTGACGGGTTGCTTATTGGCCAACTGTCAAAGCTATCATACTTGGATGTCATGAATAATCGCCGTAGTTTTGCGAGAAAATGATTTTCTGCTAAAAAGGGAATAGAGTATCTCCCACAAGCTGCAGAGGCTATCAAGCAGGCAAACGAGCATTGACTCTTTAAAGCGTGGCGGAGACCAGGTCAGAGGAAACATATGTTTTAAGATGATATCTGTTTCGATTGCATTCAAGGCACATACTTCTAAAGCGTTATTTAACGCTAGTCGAGGATGAACAAAGCCATGCAATCCTTCCGGCGGCTGGTAGGTTCTCCAATCATACAAGAACAAATCATGGAGCAGGCCACCGCGGGCAGCAGAGGTATATTCCCAGCCCAAGGCCCGGCATAACCTAAAGCTGGTATAGGAAACATTCAGGCTGTGTTCAAAACAGCTAACCGAGCTATGATGCCGATATAGCTTCATTTTTTGAATTGATTCATGATTGATCAAATCATCTATGCACATTTGGAACTCATCGGTCTTTCGCAGCTTTTCCCATTTATTATTGATAGCGACTTTGACTTCCTGGTAAGGTCTCGTCATGATGTACAGCCGAATTTGGGGAAAGGCCGATAACAGTCGATGGTGTTTTTGGAGAAGTTCTTCCGGACTGATTTGATTCACATACACCCCTAGATACCTTCTCAAATCATAGGCATCATTTATCGAACATACTTGATCGACCACAAAATATATGACCATCATGTAAACCAGTGCTAATTCAATATTTAAGGGTAGAGCATGAACATAAGATGATACCAAAGGATGGACCCAAGATAGTGCCATACAGGACAGTATGCCCCAATAAACCGAGTACTTCAGACATACTCTGCCCTGAAGGTTGTACTTTTCATTGCTGTAATCCCACCATTTACTATGAAAAAGCGCTTCCATGATAGTTCCGGTGAAATACTCCAGCACTGTGGTGAGTAAAATTGCCAGGAGTACACTAAGGATAATCAGAGCAGGCCTATTCGCTTGCAGAAGTATACGCTCGATAATGGAAAATGATTGAATGACCAGCAGTGCTCCGAATCCGTAAATGGGACAAAAGGGTCCATAGAGGAAACCGCTGTTCACAAATCTCCTGGCCAGGATAGTTTTAAAAAAGGATTCGATAGACCATCCGAACATGGCATACAGGGAGAACAACAAAAGCACGTCAAGCAAGGGTTTATCCAAAACAACTGCCCCCAATAACAAAAAATACAACAAGAGCCACAAAAAATAATTCCAAAAACCAAGCGCATGGCAGATACATGCTTTATTCCGTTTGTATTTGGCTAAAAAAGATATTACAATATATCCATGACAATATCCACAAAAACCACAAAAGCCTAAAATAACTATATGTCGCGTACCATTGTTTGTCAATATTGACCGGCTTTATAATGAGAGGTATATTTCATCCCAAGATCATCATCGGCAATCGGGGGTTTGATACGCCAGGTTCAATAATATTATGGTAAGAAAACCACGACTTTGCTTTTGCCGGAGCTTGGCGGATAAGCGCTTGCTTCATCTAAAATCATAGGGGCTTGGAGGCGATAAACATGGCAATAACCAAACGCAGATTAGATTTTTTGAGGATCATCAAACAGCTTTATGACGCCACCGGGTTGCCGGTACATTATGCCAGAGTTGCTGAAGTACTGGGTGTTAGCAAGTGGAGTGCCTACGAGATGCTGAAGAATTTGGAAATAGAGGGTTTTCTGGCCAGACAATACGAGGTCAATCAGGTGGAAAAAAATCCTGGTCGGGCGATGGTGATGTTTTTACCAACAAATAAGCTCGAGCAAGTTTTATCCGATAAAAAACTTGTTGCAAAACCGACCAATCGGGAATGGCAAAAGGAAAAGGAACGTTTGTTGGCTCTTTTCGATGAGGTAAAGAAGGGTAACGGAAAACATCTTTATGAGCAGCTTATAAATGAATTACCGGGTCTGCAAAACCCGCTGGTTTCATGTGCTTATGTTATAACCCTGGTTGTTTCACAGCTGCAGAGTTTGAGCGAAAATAGCCTTCGATTATTGAAGAACCTGGCAACGGAAGCCCGTAAGGGACCAGTTGGCCTGGCTATGTTTATCGGTACCGCGATGGGCAGTCTTTTGAAATCGGCCGCCCCGGCTTCGCTTATCGGTCAATTAGCGAATTATCTGTCTGAATTCCAGAAGAATCTTGGCGCACTGACGCAATCCGAAGAAGTTATGTTATTAGATTTTCTGGAAACGGCACTGGGCAAAGTTGTCTAGTAAGAATGCTTTAGCCGAATAGAACAGTTGGTTTAATTACCTCCCATCAAACCAATAAACAAGGACGAACCAAATAAGATATAAAGGCTTATTCCCTTCAATAAAAAATCCTAGCCCTTAGGTCAAATGTTCGATGTCTTCAACTATGCGCCTCATTTCAACCTCTATGTCCAAATTGGACCGACCCAACGTGGAAACGGGACAATGGAGATTGTAATCCAATATTTTCTTTGAAATTTCTGCTAAGGACTCTCTGCATTGGTGATAGAAGCGTTTCTTTTTTTGTTCATAACGGCTGATCGCCCAGGCGCTCCGTTTCTCGCTCAAGACTATCTGCGTATACTTTTTGAAGTATTCAACTTCCTGATCCAAGTTTGCCCGGAGAGTATTGATTTCTTTGTTTAGTTCAATCCAGTATGGTGCATAGCCATTGTCTTTGAGGATCTTATTAACCATGTGCAGTTCTGTCTGCTCAAAGGGTTTTTCATCCAGATCAAGCGGCTTTCCCGTACCCTCAAGATTGTCAAACTCTCCTTGCTCCATGGCTTTTTTCATCAGTGCCCCGACCAGGTCGTGCTGCCCGATCAAGTGAAGAGTTCTTCGCATTTCAAACGGGAAATCCTCTTTTAAACTTTTTTCAGATATCCTGTCTGCTATATTCTGTTTTATTTGATCGTCTTCGTATTTATAGTTGTTCATGACGTACTCCTTTCATATCAACCCCCGGGTCCACGCTGGAGCCTTTCACCATATTAACGGAATCAAGCGATAACGGGTTTTATTCAAATAATCGGTATATCCCGGCAGCTCTTGTAACAGCAATTTTTCTTCTTTTCTGATCCTGAAGATATTAGTAGGAATGAAAAGCAAGGCGAATATTAATGCCCAATAAGAACCCAGGGCCAGAGGTGTGAACAATTCCATGATTAACAGCCCCAGATACATGGGATGGCGAACCATGGCGTAAAGTCCGGTGGTAATAACCTGTTGTTCTTGCTCAACCTGTATAACAGTCGAAGCGTAGCTGTTTTCCCGGAAAACTATAATGATTAAAACATAACCCAGAAAAACCATAACATTGGCGGCGATCACCAGCCAAACCGGCACGGCAGACCAGTGAAACCGAAAATCAAAGCCAGGAATCAAGTAGGTCAGCATAGATAAGAATGATAAGACTTTTAGGATACCAGGCTGGGGTTCTTTTTCTTTGACCTTCATTCGCCTTGATAATAGGCCAGGGTCTTTTTTCAAGAAATAGGCGGTAATATAGAGTGTCAGTACAGAAAATATCGACCACAAAATCCATCCCTGCCAAAACATTAACGACCCGGCCGGGAGAAATAAGACGAGTCCCATCACTATCATAATAATTACGGGCACCAGATAAGCTTTTAATGTCGATACCTGAGCATTATCTCCCATCGGAATAACCTCCTACATTTAAAATGTTAGTCTTCGGATTCGAGAAATTGTTTAAAAAGCTGCTGGTACTTTAATTGAGCCGGCGATAAAACACCGGCCACCATCTCCTGATACAAGCCCTCCTGAGGTTTATTCTTTCCTGGATTAGTGCCATATAGATCTTTTACCGCAGGCATGTTTTTTACGAGAGCAGCAGACTCCCGGGCGAAAGACTCGATCCGAGGATCATCTTCGCTGACCTGGAAAAGCTCCTCCCAACGGGTTCCCAATTCCAAAGCCAGTTGATAATGTTCAGGATGGGTTTTAAAATACTCGGCCAGCATGCGATTGCTCTCCTGGTAATCTTCGCCCCACTTAAAATCATCCAGGATACCGTACAATTTACGGTGCTGCTCGTAGATTTCCGGGCAGGTACTAGCGTATTTTTCAATTTGATCCACTCCCAGTATCTCGGTACTCATTTGAAAAGAAGGTGAATCAAAAATGTCTTCATCCAGCAGCAGATCATCTTCACCCAAAAGAGTATCTATTTTCGCCAGTCGTTCTTCCAGGGTATTCTTTTGGTTTAGCAATTCATGACGCAAGGATGCCAAGACTTCCCTGGCGGTTTTGGGATTAGGCAAATTTCCTGCTATTTCTTTAATCTGCTTGAGATCCAGCCCCAGGGATTTTAAGCGTTTGATAAAACGCATGCGGTTTAATTCCGCCGGTCCGTATAAACGGTATCCCCCGGCGGAACGCTCCGGTTGGGCCAGCAAACCGATTTTGTGATAATAGTTTATGGTTTTTAACGTACTTCCCGTAAGTTTAATAAAATCACCGATTTTTATCTTATTCATGGATCTCACCTCACCGTAAGTATAAACCCGACCCCAAGGGTCGGGTCAATATGATTTATTAGGGGGCAGAGGTTGTGCCCAAGTACTTAGAATTGAAACCGTTAAAATCAGTCCAATGCAATTCTATTTAATAGAAACCAAAGGCCGAAGACCTTTCTAACGATAAATAAAATACAGCTTAGATTGCGGAGTGATTCTCTTGGTTATAATGGGTGATATCGTTGAAAACTTGAAACTAACCTATATTCTAAGACAGGATGAGTTCTTCAGAATAAAGGACTATATTGGCGGGAAATACCCCCATAAGCAATCGGGTGAGCGAGCTTATATCCTGGCGGATGTTATTCACCGGGTTATTGACCGCCATATTGAAGAATTCAGTCAATCCGAGCGAATAAAAATTCGCATCAATCTGCTGGAAAAGGTCCTGAACGGAGACTTTTTTGAAATAAGATATAATGACATTCTGGATGTGTGTTTACAGGCAGCTTCCCAGAACGAACTAGGGCTGGAAGTATTATCGACCTGGCTTAACCGGGTACAGCCAGCAGATATCACTGCCGAAGACATCAAGTATTCATTAAAACCTATCCGGGAGGTGGATATAGAGTCTCCTGAGTCAATTAATCCTGCCATCATTGAATCAAGGGATCAAGCTGCCGCCTTTATAACCAAACCGGTTCCCGTATCGGCAAACATCTTACCGGCTTCACCTGGCTTTTCATCGGAAGATATAGTCTGCTTTTGCCGGGGGTTGTTTAATTACCTTAAACAAACCGTCCGTTTTAAACTGGTTAGAGATTTAGACGGACTCAAGCTAAGATCCCAATCGCTCATTAATTTTACTGATAATACATACCGGATGCAGCTCAAACCCCTGCCGTCAATGACCCCGCGTTATATTGGGGCAGTGTCAATATTCTGCCTGTCACTTGCCCTGACCCAGCCTGGACTGGCTGATCCTCCTAACCGCATATCGTCTGCCAGCAGCACCCGAGACAAATATGAGGCCGCGGTTATGATCAAAACCGAGACCCTCACGCAAACCTACTCCCTTATGAAGGAGCCGGTTATGCTGCCCCCTACCGAATTACCATCGGATTTGAGATATACAGAAATTGACCGGGAGGGCATGAAAGCTTATCTGCGCAGCAAGAATTCGATTCTGGCAGACGACCCCTACTTTACAGAGATCATCCAGGCTAGCAAGGAATACAATCTGAATCCGCTGCTTTTATTCGCCATTGCGGGACAAGAGCAGTCTTTTGTGCCACGAGACAGCAGCTGTGTAGATCAAATTGCCAACAACCCCTTTAATGTCGGTGGAAGCTGGCAACTGTACAATACGGTTATCAGCGATTCGGCCCGAATAGCCGCTGGCACCATAGTGCGACTCAGCGGCAACCGTCCTGCCGATATTGACCCACTCCTGTGGATAAACCGCAAATACGCGGAAGATCAGCACTGGTGGCAGGGGGTAACTCACTTTATTGATGAAATGAAGCAGTATGAGATTGCGTCGAAAGGGATAAATACTTAGTTGATTGCCCTATTGATTCTGGTATAAACTGGTCGCTTGACATCGTAATGCCATACTGTGAAAGATTGTTGATATAGTCCAAGTTGACTATCTAAAACTGCGCACTTCTATTTTGTCTTCCGAAAAGCCGCCCGCTAAATATTCATTCACTACCCGACTCATTTGAAAAACTCCTGCTTGTCATCAGCGCAAATGGCGATTCTCATCCTGTCACCTTCTATCCTGCACCCGAAATCAATTATACGAGGCGTTATTCATGACGCAAAAGCGACATCTCATGCAGATGTGTTACTGGGCGATTCTTTTTGTACTAAACTTTAGACGATTAAGGCTATCGGAATATAGATTCAAATGAGCGGGGAAGGAGTGCCTGCAATTGGATATTAAAAATATGCGGCCCAAGGACCAGGGTGTGCCGGATGCCCCCTATCCCGAGGTGAGAGAAGACGATACCTGCCCGCACTGGGAATGTACCGGAGGCGAAACCCTGGTTCCCATGCGTGAGTGCTGGTACTGCAAGTATTCGGATTTCAGAAAAGACATCAGCGAGCATCGGGCCCGCAGCGTGTGCCGTTGCCCGGAAAAACGGAGCGTAGCGGAGAAAGAAAGCGGAAGATTAGCGTTTTGAGTTGAGTTAAGCTTTTTGACTTTTGGCGGCCTGACAGCGCCTTAACATATATGCTATTCGATTGATTTTGGAGGTGTTTTAATGAAAAAGCAATTTTTATGCGGCATACTGACTACCTTCCTTATGGTCTGTTTGCTGCCGGTGTCCGCTCTCGCCACGACGACTTATAACTATAATTTCTATATTGAGACGCGGAATGTTACCAATGCAGGCACTGATTCCGAAGTCCATGCAGGCTTTGTGTTCCATGACTACGGAACATATTCTGCAGAAATGGACTCGTCCGCCAACGACTTTGAGAAAGGCGATGTTAGGGACTATTCTTTATCATCCAACACCGGCGATCCCTGGATGATCAAGCAAGTCTATATCGATAGCGACGGCAAGGGTACGGCCTCGGGATGGTATCCGGGTGCAGTCAGGGTAACCATGCCGTTGATAAGCGGAAGCGGGGGTTCCAATGTCGTGTCAGTTGATTTCAGCGGTGAATTGATCGACGGCAATTCAGCGACCCGCGATTGTTACGAGCAGACGAAGCGAATAATCAGCTCCTGGGGCGGCTTTGATGATTGGGGCTCAACCGGTGCCCTGAACAATGATTCCTCGGTCAGCCTGGTGAGAACGTGGGACAATATGATCACTGATCAGTACGGGACCTATAATCCGTGGGGCTACAACGACGCGCCGACGCTGACCTGCACTCCCTCTAACGCAGCGCTCACTGGCTATACCTTTACTACCGGTAGTGTAAGCAGTCCCGCTTCATTTAATCTGGATTATAGGACGGCTTATCAGCAGATGGTCAGCGCGGGGATCGAAGAGGTGACCTTTTCCTTTGAACTGACATTTCCCGAGCGAACGGCAAAAACGACGGATGGTTATACCAATCTGCATAGCGAAACCATTACCGTCAGCCGTGCTGCTATTGCAGCTCACCTAGCCAATGCAGATATCGCGGCAGCACAAGCTTTAATACCCGTCAGTTTTACAGCCGATGAAGGAACCACGACGAACCTGCGGACCTACTTAAATGGGCTGACCGGGATGAGTGCCACGGGAACCACGCTGACGCTCGAATCCGCCAATGCCAATGTAGCAGCAGATGGAACCATCAGCTACACCGGCAGAGCAGTTACCGGTAACGTAACGGTCAGGATCAACAAAACAAATGGAACCGAGGTAAGTCAAATCATCGCAGTAACTGTGCCGGCCCATACCACCCCAGCCCAGCGGGCCAATGCAGCTATCGCAGCAGCGCAAGCTTTAATACCAGCGAGCTTCACGGCAGTGGAAGGAACCACGACGAACCTGCGGACCTACTTAAACGGGTTAACCGGGATGGGCGCAACGGGAACCACGCTGACGCTCGAATCTGCCAATGCCAATGTAGCAGCAGATGGAACCATCAGCTACACCGGCAGAGCAGTTACCGGTAACGTAACGGTCAAGATCAATAAAACAGATGGAACCGAAGTGAGTAAGAACATAGCGGTAACTGTAGCACCACATGTCCAGAGAATATCGGGGGATTATGTTTTAATCTTCAACGAAAGCCTCACCGCTGCACAACCGAGTGGAATCATTAGCTTTGATGATACCATTGTTTCCGAGTCTGCTATGTCCATGCAAAGCCTATCTGACAATGCAGCTATGTATCAACAAATAGATGATGCTGATGTTCCTGGTGTTAGACATACCCAGGCGGTGACAGCTTATAGCCTGGGCGCGACCAAAACCTTATCGGGTCCCACATTTACGCTGCGCGGTATCGGGGAACATTGTTATATTTGGATGGATGATACTACTTATAATAATTACGCCGCGGCGGGAACCTTAGCCGCGGCCGTAGCCGATATTATAAACGTGTATGACACCGGTTCATATCCGGTTTTACAAAAACTTGGCGCGGCTACGATGATGAACTATGCGGATGGCTCTGGGAAATTGTCAATCTTTCTGGAGAACGGATCGTCGACTGCTTCAGGATATTTCAGCCCGGGCGACATGACGAATTACAGCATTACCGGTATTCATATCCCATTAGCATCTGCGGAGCGCTATTTTGAAGGTTATGGCGCCTTACTGGCCCATGAAGGGCAGCACGCCTTAAACGCCAGCACCCAGAAATTCACTATATGGCTTAACGAGGGTCTTTCCGCAGCGGCAATGGATATGTACTATGATGGTCAGGATGGTCTGGGCTGGCTGGCAGCTTGTATGCAAAATCCAGATGCAAAATCAGGAGCGGTTGGACTGGCCCACACCAACTATACGAGCAGTTGGGAAGCCAATTATTCAATCCCCATGCTGTTCCTGCGTTACTTAAATGCCCAGGCTAATAATGGATTTGACCATGACAGTGATTTTTACAGCAGGTTTTATACTGCTGCCAGCAGTGGGACAGGACTGCTTAAGGACGCCTACATCATTGAACAGGTATTGCAGCAGTATGCCAGCTTCAAGAATGAGGACGGTACTTATTGGAGCATGGCGCAAGCGGCAGAAAACTTCCGTATTGCGGCGTTTAAGCAGGATGCTGCCGGCAAGTATGGTTTTTATGGAGATAGCGTGGTTAGAACAAAACTCGGGGGACCGGCCTTATATGTTGGCACCAGCGGTAAATCCATAAAGATACAACCCACGGGCGGTATTATTGTTAAAACCAATAATGGAGTATTTGAAGTACCCTATGATGCCGGCGCAGACATGAAATTCATTTCCTTCAGCGTCAGCGGAGCATTGCCGACGAATCAAGCTGATGCACTGATTTTAGGCGGGAATATCAATACGACTATCTATAATGACCGGCCCATAACCTTTGAAAATATAAGGGTTTTGAAAACAGATGCAAATGGCAATTACACCAAAGTATATAGAAATTTAGCGGAGCTATATGCAGATGGCTATTCACTCCTGGCCATCAGGGGTTATGGCAGTGCCAATCAATCCACCTATACTTTAGGCACCAATCCCAATGGCACCATTATGAATGGAGACGGCCTATACATACGCCAGGGCACCGGCGTGATCAACAGTAACTCCGACTGGACTCTGCCCCGTGTATATATTGGGACGGCCAAGGTGAAAAACGTATATGTTGATCCACAATGCTTTTTCACAGTATTAAATACTGCCAATAATAGTTTGCTGGAATTTCTAAACGATCCGGATAATCCGTGGCTGGGTAATATTGCGGGGAATTACGTCAGCAGCGATATTGCCGGCTTATCGTCGGTTTCGACCCTGTTTACCGGCACGATAAGCATGCCCAGGGGCGCTACGGCCAATCTCACTTTTGATTGGAAAGTTAGCTGTGAACAGGGATATGATGGCTTGTGTTTCTTTTTGAACGGTGCGCTTCAAAATTCTGGCGTGACAGGAACTGCCAACGCTTGGACGTCCATAAATATTGCGCTCAGTGGCGGAAGCGCCGGACAGGATTACACCTTCACCTGGAAGTATATCAAAGACAGCTCTGGAAATGCCGGAGAAGATACCGCCTATGTCAGAAATATCGCCATTACGAACCTGGCTCAACAGCTGCAAAGCATAACGACGCCAAACGCCATTACCGGCGTAGCCAACGGAACCGCTAAAACACCAGAGGCCTTGGGACTGCCCTCGACGGTAACTCTGGTCACCGGGGCAGGTAACGTCAGCGCCAGCGTAACCTGGGACGTCGCCTCCTCCAGCTACAATGCAGCCACCAAGACACAACAGACCTTCACCGTAAACGGAACGGTTACTTTGCCTGGTGGAGTAGTAAATACCGGTAATGTAGCCCTGAACACCAGCATCAGCGTAACCGTCAACGCGGCCAATCAACTCGATGAGTGCTTTATCGCTACTGCCGCCTTCGGCTCCAAGTTTACCTGGCCGGTAGCCCTGTTAAGACATTTCCGGGATGAGTATCTGCTGACCAATAGCTTAGGTAAAGCTTTTGTCACTTTCTATTACCACAACTCACCACCAATTGCAGCGATAATTGCGGACAGCCAGCCCCTGAAAATATTGGTTAGAATACTGCTGGCTCCGGTGATTGCCATAGTATATGTTATGTACCACCCAATGCTGACGGTACCGGCACTGGTGTTGCTTGGCATATTCTTAATTTTCCAGTACAGACTACGGAGAAGATACGCTCAGGTTTAATGCAAGAATTATAGCCAAAATTGTATATTTGCTTAAACAACTAAACTGGCATCACCTATAATCGGGTGATGCCAGTTTGAGTTAATTAAAGGTATTTGGCAATCTATGGAGAACGTATCAAGCAAGGTATTATTTGCATAAAGAAGAAGCGGTCAAAGGTAGCTTGCGGAGCTCTATCGGAAAACAGCGGATAGCTTTGATTGCTGCGACTTTCCGGCTAGCCGGGATGACGCGAACGATTTCGCAGGCCCTAACCGTGGTTTCCCCTTAGTGGATGGCGATTACTGATTCCAAGCTACGTTCACGTTGTTCTGCTCAGGTGTAGACACAAAAATATGAAAGAGGGGTGGAGCATGGGCTTAATTAAGCATAGAAAGGTAGTTACATGGTTTTTCTGTTTAGCCATGATGTCTATTTTGTTATTTTGCGGCAGCCCAGTGCAAGCAGCACAAGATGGGGATTATACTTACACGGTAACAATTGGTGGCCAGGCGCAAATAGTGAGGTATACCGGGGCGGGTGGCGTTGTGGCCATACCGAGTAGATTAGGTGGATTTCCGGTAACAAGCATAAACTACATGGCTTTTAAAGATTGCACCGAGGTAACTTCTATCAACATTCCGGCAGGGGTAACCAGTTTAGCCCTGGAGGCTTTTCGCGGCTGCACCAACTTGACCAGTGTTACCATCCCGCAGGGGGTAACAATTATCGACTCCGCTGCTTTTTACGATTGTATTAACTTAAGCAGTATTAGTATTCCGGCAGGAGTTACCAGTGTCGATTCTTCGGTTTTTGAAAATTGCACAAGTTTAACCAGTATTAACATTCCATCCAGTGTAAGCAGTATAGACTCCGATGCATTTAGAGGTTGCACGAGCTTAACCAGTATTACCATTCAACCAGGGGTAACCAGCATCGGGCAAGGTGCTTTTATGAATTGCAGCGGCTTAAGCAGTATTACCATTCCCCAAGGGGTAACGAATATGAGTTGGGCAGTTTTTTGGGGCTGCACGGGCTTAACCAGTATTACTATTCCCTCCAGCGTAACCAGTATAGACACCAGCGCTTTTAATGGTTGCTCCAGCCTGGCTAATATTACAATTCCCTATAGTGTAACCAGTATAGCTGCCACAGCTTTTGCGAATTGCGCAAGCTTAAGCAGTATTACATTTAACTCGGCGACAACAACCATATTTGATGGGGCAGACACCATTCCAAGCGCAACCAAGATTAAGGGCTATGACCCATCTACCGCAAAAGATCACCATATTAAATATGGCAATGAATTTGAATCGCTGGGTACTGCCCCCATATTGGAATCTATAGCCATAACTGCCCCGGCCGCCAAATTAAGCTATAGCGTAGGCAATACCCTGGATCTAACCGGATTAGTAATAACCGGGGCTTACAGCGATGGCAGCCACCGGCCGGAACGGATAACGGAAACTAATATATCAGGCTTCAACAGTTCAACGGCAACGGCGGATCAGGTGCTAACGATCACCGTTGGCGGTCAGACGGTCACTTATCATGTGCAGATAGTAGGCGCTGAACCGACCAACCCCGATTATACGTACACTATATCCAATAATCATGCCACGATTACCGGGTATAGCGGAGCTGGAGGAGCGGTTACCATACCCGGTACATTAGCCGGAGCTACGGTAATAAGTATCGGTGAAGCGGCATTTTACCATTGCATAAGCTTAACCAGTATTAGCATTCCCGCCGGGGTAACCAGTATAGAAGTCGATGCTTTCAATGGTTGCTCCAACTTAACCAGCATTACCATTCCACCAGGGGTAACCCGGATCAGCGACAATACCTTTGCTTATTGTTCAGCCTTAAGCAGTGTTACCATTCCATCCAGTGTAACCAGTATCGGTGAGGGGGCTTTTTCCAATTGCTCCAACTTAACCAGCATTAGCGTTCCGCCCGGGTTAACCAGCATTGGCAGCGCCGCTTTTTGGCTATGCTCACACTTAACCAGTATTTCCCTTCCAGCCAGTATAACGATTATAGAAAGCTCTGCTTTTGGATACTGCGACAGGTTAAGCAGTATTAGCATTCCGCCAGGAGTAACCGGCATAGGCAGCGAGGCTTTTACACATTGCACAGGTTTAACCGGTATTACCATTCCGCCAAGGGTATTAATTATCGGCATCGGAGCTTTTGATGGGTGCTCCGGCATAACTAGTATCAGCATTCCGCAAAGTGTAGCCAGTATAGGCGACGCGGCCTTTACAGATTGCCTAAACTTAGCTAGTATTACCTTTCACTCGGTAACAACAACAATATATGATAGTTCCCCAACCATCCCGGCAACAACAAAAATTATTGGATCTGACCCATCAACAGCAAAAGCATACGCTACAAAATATGGCAGAACGTTTGAAACAATCAGCCGCGTACAGGTACTCTCAGAAAAGATAAACAACAACCAGCAGTTAAGCCTATATTTCACTTCCACCTTCAGTGGTGACAATGTAACATTTAGCATTAAGACCGGTCAAGAAGAGGCCAACCTGGGACAGAGTTTTGACGTGCTTACCTTAATGGCCCTGCTCAGAGAGGTGGAAACAGAACAAGGCTGTACCCTGGATAGTATAACCATAGCGGGTTCAACCTTCTTACGCAGCGATCTGATTAATAACTTCACCGCTACATACCAGGGGATTCAACAAGCGATTATCAGACTGGCTGACGCAACCGGCACTCCCTATGGCAATCTCAAGCTCAGGCAATTGGCGGGTAAGACCATTCAAGTACAGATGGTCGGCGGGCAGGTCATAAACCTAAGTGTGCAGCAAATTGATGAATGCTTTATAGCCACCGCTGCTTTCGGCTCCAAGTTTACTTGGCCGGTAGCTCTATTACGCCATTTCCGCGATCAGTATTTGTTGACCAATGCCTTGGGGACTGCGTTCGTCAAAATTTATTACCAATATTCACCCCCCATAGCGGCGATGATTGCCAACAGCCAGCCTCTGAAAGTACTGGTCAGAGTGCTGCTGGCCCCGGTAATTGCATTAGTATATATGATGTACCATCCGATGCTGACTGCACCGGTACTGGGGTTGCTTATCATGTTCTTTATGTACCACTCAAAGCTGCGGAGAAGAGAGGTTCGGGCTTAATAACAAAATCTAATTAGAGATATGCGGGGTTCGCATCCCGCCCTCTCCGCCATTATAAATTTATCAAGGGGTTTCGGAATTAGGTCCGAAACCCCTTTTCATAGTTTTTACGATTGTTTTCTATCATATCTTGCCTTTTAGTAGGCTCGAGATATAAAGCGGGGTTTATTAATTTAATTGCTATGGGGCAGCTAAGTGTGTAGGTTTGACAGAAAAATGGATATAGAACCACGGTGTGGATAAACTAATTAAAATGTTTATGTGAGGATATTCCTTGGAAAAGAAGCAGCGTGAATCGATAAGGAATCAGCGCCGTCCCAAGGGCAAAGTTAGCCAGGCTAATATAAATTTTATTCATGTCAGGACGCCGTGGGTGATAACCTGGTGGTCGGCTTCATATCTCGGCTATGCTTATATGAGCCTGGGGAGTTATGTCAAAGGCTTTATTCTGATATTCCTGGAAGCAGTCATCAATGTTAAGTCCAAATTAAACCTGGGTATATTATATACCTGTACCGGGCGTTTTGAACTGGCCAAACAGGTGGTGGATATAAATTGGCTGCTTTTTTATGTGCCTCTATATATCTTTACCATCTGGGGCGGGTACCGGCTTGCTGTAGATCTTAATAAATACGCTATCCTGGCCGATAGGGAAGGCTCCACCATGATTCCCTTTAAAATCGGCAGTTCAGATATTGGCTTTCTGGATAAAAGGCAGCCCTGGGTTGCGGCGGCATTGTCTCTTATAGCCCCCGGCTTGGGCCATTTATATACCCATAGAATACCTACCAGCTTTTATATTCTTATGTGGTGGGTGATCATAGCTTACATGGGACATCTTTTTCAATGCATTCACTTGACTGCCTTAGGAAATTTTGCCGGAGCCGTTGCCGTTGGCGATCCTCTATGGTTGATATTTCTGCCTTCCGTTTATGTATTCTCTATTTACGATTCATTCGTAAATACCGTGCAATATAATCAATTATTTGAACAGGAACAACAGAGGTTCATTATTGATAATTACCAGAGCTTAAGTTTCCCCATGCCAACATAATGGAAGGGCGGTCTGTTTGTGTACGTGTATGCATCTTTTGATTATTCAGCTTTTCTGGAACTGGCCATTACCGATCTGGAAAAACGGGGGATTGCCAGGGAGCATATCCTGGCGGTTCCTTTGGATAAGAGGGTTGAAGAAAGAATGGTCCTGGATACTATCCATCGGGCCGATGGGATCAGTCTATTTGACGGGGCCGCAGTTTTAGGTGCGGTATTTATGGAGTTGGGTGTTGTCTATGGCTTTGTGTTAAAATGGGGTCCCATAAGCTGGGGGCTAATCGGGTTGGCGGGTGGAGCAATACTGGGCTTCTTGCTCGACTACTTTTATGGAAGGATTCGCGGGCACAAGAAAGTAAAGGATTCACGCAATCAAGCTAAGGCTGGAAAGAGTAATACAGAAGTAATTCTAACGATTTTCTGCGAACCCAGAGAATATGAAATGGTGGAAAAGGTGCTCTGGGACAATATGGCCCTGGGGGTAGGCAAGCTGGACCGTCTGCGTGACTCAATAAGAAGAAGGGGGGAGAATCATGGAAAAGAAGCAGCCCGAGTCAATAAGAAGTAAACGCCGTCCCAAAGGAATCGTCAGCGAGCTCACCATTAACTTGCTGCACCTGAAACAACCATGGGTAACGGCGTTCTGGTCCGCAATGTTTCCGGGTTTAGGATTTCTTATCCTGGGTAGTTATGTAAAAGGATTCCTATTGATAATCGGGGCGATCACTGTAAATCTCATGGCTCATATAAACCAGGCACTTATCTATGGGCTTACCGGGCAAATTACCCTGGCAAAACAAGTACTCGACACCAGATGGCTGCTGCTTTATGCCCCTTTGCAGCTTTTTGCCATTTGGAGCAGCTACCAGCTTACCGTGGATTCAAATAAGTATGCTTTGATTGCTGCACGAGAGGATTCCGCAATTATACCTTTTAAAATAGGAACATGGGACATTGGGTTCATTGATAAAAGAAATCCCTGGGTGGCGGCGGGCTGGTCCTTTTTGATGCCGGGTTTGGGTCATCTCTATACTCACCGGATCCCAACCAGCTTTTATTTATTGACCTGGTGGGTCGGGATTGCATATCTTGCCCATTTTCTTCCTGCTGTTCACCTGACGCTTGCAGGAGATTTTGCCCGGGCTATAGCGGTTATCCGACCGGAGTGGTTGCTATTCCTGGTTCCTGTTTACCCTTATGCCATCTATGACTCATACGTAAATACGGTTGAATATAATAAGCTATATGACCAGGAACAGAACCGGTTTCTCATCGACAACTATCAGAATGCCAAGTTTCCTATGCCCGTTATACCTTAAATAAATCGAGCAGGCGGGTAACACTGTCTCGCGCGGGTTGCGACGGCCACGGATGGCCTAGTATCGCGAGCGCCAGGATGGCGCAGAGCGATGAAATCCCGCCTTTCCGCCATTATAGATTTACCAACGGGGTTTCGGAGTATGTCCGGAACCCTTAATTATTTCCATGGCTCAATTATTGGTTAAAAGTCGATAGCAGAGCCTTTTTGCATTAAGGGAATCACTGGAATAGTCAGCAGAAACACTGACAATCGTTACTATAATCAGATGTGAATAATACAAAAAGAAGGGGCATAGATCTAACCCGCTTCATATATCAAGTTTATGGTAGTCTCAGAGGTGGTTTAAAAAGCCTATGAATCAGCAACTATGGGATTATGGTGTCAGCCAGCCTTGACATCCATTCAATAAAAGAGTTCAATGCAATAGAAATATCTTGTTAAAGGTTAAATACACATGTAAAATGTAAAAGCTAAACTTTATCAGTTTTAATCAATAAAGTCTCAATTTCCGCACCAGTTATTTATGAAAAACATCAAGGAGTGAGCAACTTGTCTTATGCTGATGAATATCGTTCCAAGTTGGTTAGTGCCGAAGAGGCCGTAAAGGTTGTGAAAAGTGGAGATTGGCTGGATTGGGGACAGATCCTTTCCAATCCCTATGCCTTGGATGCAGCATTGGCGGCCCGCAAGGCTGAACTTGATGATATTAAGATACGTCTGGTTATGAGTGCAAAGTCCCACGAGATCTGGAAAGCTGATCCGGAAGGCGAAACCTTCCATATGAACAACTGGCATTTTGGTGGAGCGGACCGGGCCCAGCATGACAAGGGAAATGCCTATCATATTCCCAACCTTTATCGCAATCACCCCCTCTTTTACAGAAAGAGCCTATATGACGATGTTGACGTAGCTATGCTCCGGGTTCCGCCGATGAACAAACACGGTTATTTTAATTTTAGCTGCAGTGTAGCGGTTCTCCGCGGCATATGTGATGTGGCCAAGAAGATCATAGTCGAGGTTTGTCCGGGATTACCCTGGGCCTGCGGCGGGTTTGATGAATTGGTACATATCTCTGAGGTGGATTACATTGTGGAAGCAGATTCGCCGGTAGTGGAGATACCAGCCGGTGCAGCTACGGAAACCGATAAGAAAATCGCTGAACATGTAATGAAAGAAATGGTCGATGGGGCTTGTATCCAGCTGGGCATCGGCGGGATGCCCAATGTCGTGGGTACGCTCTTAGCCGAATCTGATCTCAAAGATCTGGGCTGTCATAGCGAAATGTTATGCGATGCCTATTATCATTTGTTTGAAGCCGGGAAATTGACTAATAAGTGCAAGACGCTGGATAGGGGCAAGACGACGTACGCTTTTGCTGCCGGAAGCCAATTTCTCTATGATTGGATCGACAATAATCCCGGTCTGGCCGCCTATCCTACTATCTATACCAATGATCCCCATAATATTGCTCTGAATGATAACGTCGTGTCGATAAACAACTGTATAGAGGTTGATCTATACGGGCAGATTTGCTCAGAGTCGTCGGGTACTCGTCATATCAGCGGCACGGGAGGGCAATTGGATTTCGTAACCGGCGCTTACTCTTCCCGGGGCGGGAAAGCCATCATTTGCTGTACCTCCAGCTACAAGGATAAGCAGGGCAACCTGCATTCGCGCATTGTGCCCATGCTTCCCCTGGGGTCGATCGTCAGCGTACCCCGTACTCAGGCGCACATTATCATCACCGAATACGGCAAATGCGATCTGGCTGGCCGCAGCACCTGGGAGCGGGCCGAGCGAATCATCAACATCGCACATCCTGACCTGCGGGATGATCTGGTTAAGGAAGCACAAAACATGAAAATCTGGAGTAAGAGCAATAAGATATAATACTTACCGATAGGGATTTACCAAGGGGTTTCGGAATGCATCCGGGACCCCTTTTGATATATTTTACAATTGGGGTTGGGGCAGCAGGGATAAACGGGCAGCCCAATCGTTTGACATTATAAAAAACACGAATAATTAAAATACAATATTATAAAAGTCGGAGGGGTAGTGCTGATGAGGATTAAGCGAATAACGCACAGCCGAATAATAACGAATAATGACGCCGTCTGATTTCCTTTCTCTTTTGGGCGTTAATATGATACAATATTCAGGTTGTGGACCAATTAAAAAGAGAAAGTGGAATTAATATGATTACGACCAGCGGTTTAAGCTTAAGGTATGGGGCACGTCCCCTGTTTGAAGACGTAAATATAAAATTTACTCCGGGTAATTGTTATGGCCTAATCGGCGCCAACGGGGCGGGTAAATCTACCTTCTTGAAAATCCTTTCCGGAGAAATCGAAGCCAATACCGGCCAGGTAATTATCCCATCTACCATGAGGCTTTCAGTTCTTAAACAAGATCACTTTGAATTTGATGAATTTACGGTGATTCAAACTGTATTGAAGGGACATACTCACCTGTATGCCATCATGGAGGAAAAGGATGAGATATATGCCAAATCCGATTTTTCTGAAGCGGATGGTCTGCGCGTAGCGGTACTGGAAGGCGAATTTGCCGAATTGAACGGCTGGGAAGCTGAATCGGAGGCGGCGACTTTACTCAATGGATTAGGGGTGAGTGAAGAACTGCATGATAAAAAAATGCAGGAATTGAACGGCAGTGAAAAGGTTAAGGTGCTGTTGGCCCAGGCCCTTTTCGGTCATCCGGATATCTTGTTGATGGACGAACCCACCAATCATCTGGATATTGCATCAATTGCCTGGCTTGAGAATTTTCTATCTGACCTGGACAGCACGGTAATAGTTGTTTCCCATGACCGTCATTTTCTTAACCAGGTCTGTACGCATATTGCCGATATTGATTATGGCAAAATCCAGCTTTACGTGGGCAACTATGACTTTTGGATGGAATCCAGCCAGTTAGCCATGCAGCAGAACAAAGACGCCAATAAGAAGGCCGAGGCCAAGATCAAGGAATTACAGGAGTTCATCCAGCGCTTCAGTGCCAACGCCTCCAAATCCAAGCAGGCCACTTCCCGTAAACGGCAGTTAGACAAGCTCACCCTGGAAGACATCAAACCATCTTCGCGTCGTTTGCCCTGGATCAATTTTAAACCGGAGCGCGAAGCGGGGGTAAATATCCTGACTGTGCAGAACCTCACACATAGCATTGACGGTGAACCAGTGTTAAATAATCTCAGTCTGATAGTGTCCAAAGGGGATAAAATAGCCCTGGTCGGGCCCGAAGAACAGGCTAAAACGGCCCTTATGCAGATATTGATGGGCGAAATGGAAGCGGACAGCGGAGAATTTACCTGGGGATTAACTACCAGCCGGGCTTATTTTCCCAAGGACAACGCGGCTTACTTTGATAGTGATCTGAGACTGGTAGACTGGATGCGCCAGTATTCGCCCGACCAGGAGGAATCGTATGTGCGGGGATTTTTGGGGCGGATGTTGTTTTCGGGAGAAGAATCTCAGAAAAAAGCCCGTGTTCTATCCGGAGGAGAACGGGTTCGCTGCATGTTTGCCCGCATGATGCTATCCGGAGCCAACGTACTGCTCCTGGACCAACCTACCAACCACCTGGACCTGGAAGCAATAACTGCGTTAAATAATGGGTTGATGGCCTTTCCCGGCACGATTTTTCTCATATCCCATGACCACCAGCTACTGCAGACGGTAGCCAACCGCATTATAGAGATCACCCCTGATGGCGTAATCGATAAGTTGACGAGTTATGATGAATATCTGCAACTTGTCTAATCCATCTACACCCAAAGCCCCTTCTGTATTTTCAACAATGCTTGCATAGATTCGGAGCTTATACCCCCGCCTGTTCAGCCATAACAATGATTTATCAGTACATCTCTCTAGGGTTACGGTAAACTGCTGCCGGTTGGTTACACAGATACCACAGTTACTACCGGTGATAACTGCTTCATTGCCACCGCCGCCTATGGGTCCAAGTACCAACCGGCAGTGGCACTCCTGCGTCAGTTCCGGGATGATTATCTTCTAACCAACTCAATTGGTCAAGCATTTGTTCGCTTTTACTATACCAAATCGCCGCCAATTGCACACTTTATTACCGGCAACGAGGACCTGAAAGGGCTGACCCGCTTGTTGTTGAGTCCTTTGGTAATAGGGGTTTACTTGCTATACCATCCCGTCCTGGTCTTGAGCCTGCTAATTCTATTCGGTCTGGGATTACTTATCATAAAACAGCGGGGGCGACCGGTTATAAGCTAGTTTAGATAAATTGTATGGAGTATAGCCCGCGCGGGATCAAATCCATTTTGGATTCGAAGGGGGTTCGGCATTGCATCCGAACCCCCTTGGCTATTTTATAAAGTTGATAGAGCAGGGGTTGCTTTGAAGTGGATAAAATAGGAGATTATCCACAAGCTTTATCTTTAACATATTACAAATAGCTTCATAGTATAGACTAAACACCTGAGAGGAGACAGGTCATGGCGGTAAAAACCAAAAAGACCAGGTCGGCAGTACACAAGTACCGTACACCTGAGGTTGTCAGTCTGCCCAACCCATTTGCGAAATCTGTTGCAGGTAAGTATTTTCTAGGACAGACTGAATTATTAACTTTAGAGGAAGGAAAGTATTCATGGGGGGGATTGATCAATCCTTCGGATTCGGGAGTAAAGTTGTTTGCGAATGTTTTTACAGTGACCAACCTATCTGATGAAGCCTTTACGGCCAAAATATGGTTGAATCCGAATATTTCCGGTGAAGGGGAAACGGCAACAAAAGTAAGTCCGTCAAATACCAGTATACAGCCACTTTCCCAACCAAGGGTTGATCTAAAGTATGTAGAAACCACAACATTATTCCCAACCGGCGGGGTCAATGTTTTTAACCGGGAAGTTCCGCCACTTAGCACTATTGTGGGAGAAGAAGATGGCAAGTATATATTTTCACCAGGAGGGTCTTTTGTTTTATTTTTAGAGAAAACAAGTGCAGGTCTGGCAACTGCCAGAATTGCCTTCGGCTGGTGGGAAGAGAAACAATGACCCTACGAGATGAGTCCCTGCCTTCTTGGCCGTGATTAATATACCAAGGGGTTTTGGAATCACTTCCGAAACCCCTTATCATTGGCCGAGAAGGAAATCAGGGGGCAGTTTTTCGGCTGGTTATGTATATGACAGACGAGACGACAATTTTGTAGGAAAATGGTAGAAACGTCCTGCAAATATCGTCCAAATTGTTTGACTATTTGGACGATAGTCTTATTATTATAGGTATAACGTATCAATTTAGATTGGGAAGCAGGTATGAGAGTGGAAGAAGCCAAGGATTATAGCATGGGTGGAAATGCCCAATTGTCGCAGTATTCACTGGAAATGGAAAAGCTCTCGTCAGAAAAAGGGACACTGGAGACCCAACTGCATAAGGAACGTCTTTTAAATGCGGCTATCCTGGCAGCTTCTAGTGATTTGATCATGTTTTGCGACCATAAAGGGCGGATCATAAGGTTAAGTCGAGCCTGCGAACAGCTTCTGCGCCATCGCTGGGAGGATTTGCAGGGCACATACATATGGGACGCCCTGCTTACTCCCGAGGACATCGAACGGGCCAAGTCATTTTTCAACCGGGCCAAGAGCAGCAAGGGATCACTGATCCTCAAGGATCAGTACGAAACCGAATGGACCACTCCCGCTGGGGAATACCGGTACATCAGCTGGACCATTACGCTTTTTTGGGATGAGGATGGCTTGATCAGTTATGCTATCTGCATAGGATCCGATATCACCGAACAGCGGATAATTGAAGAGAGCCTGCGTGAAAGCAAGGCTGAACTGCGCAGTATATTCGAGAATATCAACGGTATCATCTATACCCTTTCCCCGGAAGGGAAATTTATGTTTGTTTCCCGCGGTTGGACAGAGGCTCTGGGTCATGACACCAGTGAAGTGAGAGGCCAATCTTTTGAGCGTTTCGTCTATCCGGATCATATTCCATTGTGCAGGGATTTCCTGAACAGGATCATGATCGCCGGCAAGGCGCAGACACCGGTGGAATACCTGGTAAGACACCAGGATGGCACTTGGCGCTGGCACACTTCCAGTGGGGCAGCGGTCAGGGACCAAGCCGGCAATCCTCAATACTATGTAGGTTTGGCAGTAGACATAACGGAGCAGAAGCAGGCGGCAACCGCCCTCCGTCTGTCTGAGGAGAAGTTCTCCCAGGCTTTTCACAGCAACCCGGATCCCACCACTATTACTACTTTATCTGAAGGCTGTTATGTCGATGTTAATGACGCCTGGGAGGAGGCCACCGGCTTTAAACGCTGTGAAGCGGTGGGCCGTACTGCTACCGCATTGAGTATTTGGGTCAGTCAGGAAGAACGCAACCAAATGATAGCCAAAATTAAGAAAGAGGGAAATCTGCGCAACTATAGAACCAGGTTCTGCACCAAATCAGGCGGTATCAGGGAATACATAGTCTCGGCGGAAGTATTCGAGATGGGCGACACCCGGCATTTGTTATGTGTTCACAAGGACATCACCGACACTGCCCGGGCCCAGGAAGCCCTGCATCTTTCGGAAGAACGCTTTTCCAAGGCCTTTAATGCCAGCCCGGCCACCATGTCCATCACTGTCATGGAAGATGGCCGTTACCTGGATGTGAACGACAGCTTCTGCAGCATTATCGGTTACAGCCGGGAAGAGATACTGGGACGCACTTCTTCTGAGCTGGGTTTTTGGGTCGATCCGACCACCCGGCAAAAGGTAGTCAACAACCTCCTCAATAAGCAACCGGTTCGGGACCTGGAAATAAACTTTCGCCGGAAATACGGGGAAAAGCGCTTAGGGTCTTATTCGGCCGAACTGATGGAGATTAATGGAGAATTGTGCCTGCTCAGTATAGTAAATGATATCACTGCTCGCCGGCAGGCTGAAGAAGAGATTAAGTACCTAAGTTTCTACGATAAGCTGACGGGACTCTACAACCGGGCCTTTTTTGAAGAGGAGCTGAAAAGACTTGACACGGCCCGGGAACTGCCGCTTTCCCTGATTATGGGTGACGTTAACGGCTTGAAACTAGTCAACGATGCCCTGGGTCATCACCATGGAGACAGTCTTCTGGTAATGGCGGCAGAAATTTTGAAAAGGTTCTGCCGGCATGAAGATGTAGTCGCTCGTTGGGGTGGCGATGAGTTCATCGTACTGCTGCCCGGATGTGACAATTCAGCCGCAGTCAAGGTTTTTAACCGGCTCAAGGCGGCCTGCAAGCACATAGACGGTTTGCCTTTTCAAACCAGCATGTCACTGGGGTTGGCCAGCAAAAATCATTCCGCCCAGAATATCCGGGAGATCATTAAAGAGGCCGAGGACAAGATGTATCGAAATAAACTGCTGGAGAGCAGGAGTGCCCGCAGCACCTTTATCATGTCTCTGGAAAAGACCCTCTGGACCAGAAGCCATGAAACCCGTGAACATTGCCAGCGTATGCAGGAGACAGCCGAGAAGATCGGCCAGGCAGTAGGGCTTCCCGACAGCGAAATGGATAATTTATTATTGCTGGCCGCCCTGCATGATATAGGCAAGATAGCCATACCCAACAGCATCCTGGACAAGTCCGGAAAACTAACCCCGGAAGAATGGGAGATAATTAAGAAACACCCGGAAATCGGGTATCGCATCGGACTGAGCTCACCGGAAATGGCCCCGATCGCCGAGGCTATTCTACATCACCATGAACGCTGGGATGGCACCGGGTACCCCCTGGGACTCAGGGGAACCAATATTCCGCTTATTTCACGGATAATAGCCATTGCTGACACCTATGACGTAATGATTAACGGCCGCCCCTATCAAGGTTCGTTCAGCCAGAAAGAGGTCAGACAGGAAATTAAAAGGTGTGCCGGCAGCCAGTTCGATCCTGAATTGGTGGAAGCGACCCTGGAGGTTTTATGGTCGGGAACATGAGAAAATATATAATGCCGGTTGGCTCGAATAATTGGGGGTTTTCGGGCAGGATTGTGTTGTGGCGGAAATAATAAAAACGTGATAGAAAAGGGTGAAGTGTTTTTTCATATATTGATAAGTGATATAATTCACTGGGGAAAAGCCGCTGATTGGGGGAGGGGGAGTCAGTCATGCAGCTTGAATTTGAACGGTTCCTATTTCTCATTTTTCCGTATGTGCTATGCACTACGCTGGCTGCCTTTATCATCTGGGGAGAAGATGTCAAAAAACACGTTCCCCGCCTCGTTATTTACTCACTCCTGGCAGGATCAGCCCAATTACTGACCGACTACATCAGAGAACTAGAAGTAATTAGATTCATTATTGAGGTAGCAGTCGGATATACACTGGTTTTGCTGGTTTTTGGCAAGTCCTGGCTGTGGACCTTTAAAATATTTGCCACCTCCTATTTGATAGGCTACCTTACTACCGGGCTGAGTATTGCTGTTTACCTGTTAGTTTTGGATAGACCCTTTAGCGAAATGTATAACCATGTAGAATACTGGCTTACCTTATTTCTGCCGATCAATATCTTGGGAACACTACTGGCCTATCTCCTGCACCGCCTGTGGATGGGTCGACACAGCCTGTTAGGGGAACTTAATAAGGCATCGGCCTCACCGTCTATCTTTATAGCCCTCTTTGTCCAGACGGTACTATTCGTAGGTTTGTCCGGACAAATCGGTCTTTATTACCTGGGCCGCAGCCGCAATGAGGCATTGCTGTTGCTGGCTGGCCTATTTGTCCTCTTCTTTTTAAGCATTTATATTCTGGTTAAGTATATATACATAAGCCGGGGTGAGTTGGCGGCCACCCAGGATTCCGTCTCGGAAAACATCATGGAGATGATAAATACGGTTAGAGGACAGCGGCATGACTTCATCAATCACTTGCAGGTTATTCACGGTCTAAACCAAATCAGTGACAAAGAGGCGCTGGATGATTACCTGTCCGACCTGCTGAGCGAGGTAACCCGATATAACGAAATGCTGAAGATAGACAACCCGGTCATTGCCGCGCTGATTAACGCCAAGATTGCCCAGGCGGGCAGCCGGGGGATAAGCCTGCGCGTGCAGGTGAAAAGCAGCCTGGCTCATATCGCAAATGCCGCCTTCGCTATGGGCCGCATCATGGGCAACCTGATCGACAACGCGCTGGAAGCTGTCGAGGAAGCCGGGGAGAATTGGGTGGAGGTTAGCATCGAGGAACAGAACTCCCTGATTATCTGTTCGGTGACCAATCCCTCAAAAGGCAGTTCCAAGAGCCTCAAGAAGGCTTTTGCGCCCGGTGTTTCAAGTAAATCGGAGCATGACGGGCTGGGGCTCTATGTCTGCCAGAAGCTTTGCAGCCAGCTTCAGGGGAGACTCGATTGGACCATTGATGAAAATAACCGGATAACTTTTACCCTGACCGTCCCGCAAGCAAGAAACTAGAGTCCATGGAAGGAGACTATTTTATTCCACAGTTGCTTGGCCAGACTCTCCACCTTCTGACCTTTTTCTCTTTCGCTCATCTTCTCGCTCAGCTTGTCATTGGAGATCTGGCGCTGGGCGATCACCGTACTGATTATATCTATACAGCGGGGTTGTTTTTCAAAGACCTCATTCAGGTGTTCGCGATAGATTTCATAGGCAATTACGTCAGTTGCAGTTTTAATGGTGGCTGAGCGCGGTTCACCGGTCAGCATCGACATCTCGCCGAAGAATTGCCCCGGTGTAATCTGGGCAATGGTCAGCTCTTCTTTATCTCGCAGGATGCTTACCTTGAGTACACCTACCACCACGATAAACATGGAATCTCCGGGGTCGCCTTCATTGAACAGGGTTTCGCTGGCGTTAAAATAGCGCAGGTTCATCTGGGCGGCGATCATCTCCTGGTATTCCGTCTCCAACTGCTCCAGGGCATCGACCTTGCCCAGCAAGGCCAGGCGGCCTTCGGCACTTCGATAATCAATGGTCTTAGGCGGCATGGGAGCATAATAGGAGTCAGTTTTGGGATAGGCTGGTGAAAAGCCGGATTTCTGGAGGTTGGTAATGATGCTCTCCAGCACCAGGTCTCTGGATTTGCCGGGACCAATCTGGCTGGGGTCGATCCAATATTTAACCTTATACTCCACCCCCAGTTCATCAATGGCCCGGACCCGCACCTTGGGCTCATCGGTCCTTAAAAAGCCCCTGGTGTCCAGCAGGGCCACCACACTAGAGTGGACGATGCGTTTGACGTCACGGACCGGCACCGAGAAGTCGAAATGGAACAGGATTTCCATCTCAGCGTCGGAGGAGGGGCGCGAAAAGTTGGTCAATACTACGTTCCCCATAATATTATTGGGAATTATCACGATATTGTTGTCGTTGGTCTTCAGCCGGGTGGTGCGCCAGCTGATATCGATGACCTGCCCGTCCAGTCTCTCCTTATTGAGCAGGATGAAATCCCCGATATTATAAGGCTGATCGAAGTTAACCGCCAGGCCCATGAAGAAGTCCATGATGAGAGTACGCAGGGCAAAACCCAGTACCAGGCCGATGAACCCTGAAGCAGCCAGGATGCCGGAGATGGGGCGGTGGAAAACCCCGTTCCAGACGCAGCAGAAGGCTATCAGGTAGACGATGGAAGAGGTTATGTATTGGGCCACTCCGGGCAGGGCCGGTCTGCTGCTGCGGAGCCGGATATGATTCCAGGTATAATTGATAAAGCGACCGATCAGCACCGCCCCGAACAGCCAGGTCGCACAGCGCAGAATCAGGGTTATATTTGAAGGATCCAGGTGCTGGTACAATAATTGCGGGTGGTATTTTAAAAGGGCGATACTGGCCAGGAGCAGCAGCGCCGGTACCAAAAACAATGAAAACAGCTTCTTCAAATAGGCAGCCACTAAGTGATCAACCTCCTTTTTCCTGATCAACGGTTATTCGACACCATTTGGCCTTCTTCCTGTGATCACTAAAAAAGAATACCACAGCCCGGCCAAAAAAACCTTAAACGGTTTAAAAAAACCGGCGCTGGCAGTGTCGGGCGTGAAGGAGAAATCCCCGGCGTATTTTGGCTCCGGTCCCAAGTAATATTTGACTTATGCTATAATTCATTTAATACTGCCATAGTAAAGATTATCATATGCAACGGGAGGGAATTCACATTAACCGCTTTAAGGATTCCTTATTGGATAAAAACAACTTTTCGGTAACCTGGGAATTGGTCCCCGGTCGGGGAGCCCGGGAAAAATCACAGGAAGAGGCGATAAAGGCAGCCGAACTAGCGGCGCAGGATGGGCTGGTCCATGCCCTCACCCTGACCGACAATCCCGGTGGCCGGCCGGCCATGTCTGCGGCCAGTCTGGGTGCGGAGATTATCAAGCTGGGGATCGAGCCGCTGATCCACTTCACCTGCAAGGACAAGAACCGCAATGGCATCGAATCCGAGCTCTATGCCCTGGACCGGTCCGGGGTAAGGAACCTGCTGATAATGACCGGGGACTATCCAGTCAGCGGATTTGCGGGCCGGCCCAAGCCGGTTTTCGATCTGGATCCCGTGCATATACTGGATCTGATCAGCCATATGAATGTTGGCCTGGAGATACCGGCGGGAAAGAGCACGTCTCGACATCAGCCCAGTGATTTCTTTGCCGGAGCGGTGGTATCCCCCTTTAAGTCCACGGAGTCCGAGCTCATGGCCCAGTATTATAAATTGAAGAAGAAGATCGATCATGGAGCCAGCTTCATCGTGACCCAGCTGGGTTTTGATGCCCGCAAATTCCATGAAGTTTTGCAGTTCATCAGAAATTACCGGTCCGACGTCCCGGTGATCGGAAATATCTATATCCTGCCCTTCGGGGCCGGACGAATGATGAATGCCAACGAACTGCCGGGCTGCGTGGTTACCGATAAGCTGCTCGCTGAACTCGATGCAGAAAAAGCCGTCGAGGATAAAGGAGTAGGTGCACGTCTGCTGCGGGCGGCCCGCATGTATGCCATCATGAAGGGCATGGGCTTTGATGGGGTGCATATTGGCGGACACAATTTGAAGTATGAACAGGTCAGATATATCATTGAAAGCGGCGAGGCTCTTTTGCCTGATTGGCAGGGCCTTCTGCCCCATTTCGATTTTCCCCAGCCGGACGGCTTCTATTATTACGAGAAAGATCCGGTTACGGGACTCAATACCAATAGGCCGGTCAACCGGGCCGGTCTGCCGGGGGATGTACCGGTGGAATTAAATTACCGCCTGATGCGCGTTTTCCACCATCTGCTGTTTACTCCGGACAAGAATCTGTTTCCGATGATGAGCGATTACTATCAAAATGTTAAGGATCCCCGTAAGCATGCATTTGAACACTTCCTCAAGGTGCTGGGCAACGACTGCAAGGATTGCGGCGATTGTGCCCTCTTGGACCTCGCCTATCAATGCCCCATGTCTCAATGCCCCAAGAATCAGCGCAATGGTCCCTGCGGCGGCAGCTATAATGGCTGGTGCGAGCTATATCCCGATGAGAAGAAATGCATCTGGGTCAAGGCCTATTCCATGCTCAAGGCTTATAAAGAAGAGGATCAACTGGAGCAGCTTTGCCTGCCGCCGGTCAACTGGGACCTCTATCAAACCTCAGCCTGGTACAATTATTTCACTGGACGAGATCATTCGGGGCTTAAGAAGAAGGGCTAAACCTGGTTTAAATGGACACAAGTTAAACAAAAACAGACCCCATTAAAATCGCGTATTTTAATGGGGTCTGTTTTTTTAGCCAGCAATGGTATTTTATGACTATAGCCATATAAAGGCATGAAAAGACGCAATAAAAAGAATAATTGCAGGATAACCGACGAATAATGTAAAATTATATTTGAAACCGTGTACTGATTGAGGATTTATTAAGGAAGGTGATATATAATGGCCAGCTCAAGGGGAAGATTTTGCTTGTGCCTTTTTTTATTAATAATGGTTCTTGGATTTACGACACAGGCTGCTGCTGAAGAGAATGCAGATAAGGCTATTAAAACGATGTTTAATGATGTAGCTGCATCCGACGGTAATGCGGTGTTTATTAATTATGTAACACAACGGGGCTTGATCAACGGGTTTCCCGATGGGACTTTTCATCCATCAGAAGGATTGACCCGAGCCCAGGCAGCTACGGTAATGGTCAAGGCTGCGGGACTAAAAACCGGCGCTACGCAGAGCCCTTTCAAGGATGTGGGTGCTGCTCATTGGGCAGCCAGCTATATTACAGCTGCCGGTCAAGCAGGATTCATAAGCGGTTTCCCGGATGGCACTTTTCACCCGGAGGAAAAGCTGACCCGGGCCCAGGCTATGTCAATGCTGATGCGTCTGTGCACCTGTGAAACCACCATGCAATTGCCGTTAATGGAGGACATGAACAATACCCATTGGGCAGCAAATGCCATGGCCAATGCTCTGGCGGCCGGAATGACCGGAACATCAACGGATGGTAAGAAGGCATACCCTGATGCAGAACTCAGCAGAGCCGGACTGGCACGAGCCGTAGCAATTCTCTTGACCAGGGATCCCGGTCTTTACATAACTCCTCTCCATGGTTCGGTTACCGAGATCAAGGGTACGGTAACCTTGACCCGCAAAGGCATCGTCAGCGCAATGACTAACAATGGTACCCTGGCGGAAGGTGACACTCTTCGGACAGGAGCTGAAAGCAGTGCGCGGATTACATATCCTGATGGCAGCAGTACTTTGCTGGAAGCCAACGGTGAAATCTATGTCAAGGTTTCCAGCGGACGTTCATATATCAAAAAGGATGGTGCAATAGGTACAGCAGTTGATTTGCTGAATGTAGATCTAAAGAAAGGCACGCTTTTTGGAGCCCTGGCTACTAAACATGAAGGAAGTACCGAGGGTGGAGAGCAGGATCAAGCACTCCGCAAAACCACTACCCTGGCTGCCCTGCCTTCATTTAGATATTTGGCCGAAGCGGATAAGGGGTCTCCCTGGTATAAAACCGCCGATAACAAAAAAGTTAAGGTAAAGGTTGATATGCCCTGGGGCGTCGCGGCTGTACGCGGGACTTTCATTAAGGCAACGGTCACTCAGGATGGAAAATGTCAGGTTAGTTGCCTGACTGGCAGTGCAGAGGTACAAGGGGATTCCGGCAACAATGTACCGCTGGGGCAAGGACAAAGCAGTGTGATTTCCGGAGAAGGCCAGGCGGCTGGACAGGCAGCTGCCCTAAGCTCGGAGGATAAAGCTGCCTTTGATAAGGTACAGAATTGGGTAGTACAAACGGCGTTAAATATGGATGTTAATCAGGAACTGCAGGCAAGCAAGGCCGTAGTGGAAATGACCCTGGAGATACCGAATACTGCAACTAAAGATACTACCGTTGAGAAAGTCATTGATGCGCTCCAATCAACGGGAATCAAGATAAACAATCAGGTTATTGAAGACCTGCAGCAACAGATTGACAAACTGCAGACGAACAAGAGTCTGCTGGAGGAACTCAAAACGGAAAACCCGGTAAATAACAATACTCAAAACACCAATACCAGCGGTGGCGGCGGTGGCAGCTCAGATAGCGGCAGTTCGATCATTAGCCTGAACTACAAGGAGGCCGGGACTTATGGTTCGCAGAATGCGGCTGAACCGGTTACAGTTGCGGGTAACGTAACGGTCGGGGTAAGCGGTGTAACCCTGCAGAACATGGTGATTAAAGGGAACCTCACTCTGGCAGAAGGTATCGGTGAAGGTGATGTCACCTTGAAAAATGTGAGTGTTAAAGGATCTACCCTGGTATATGGCGGCGGGGCCAACAGTATAGAAGTAATTGATTGCAGCCTCTACACCGTAACCGTGGACAAGGCCAACAATACTGTACGTATTGTGGCCAAAGGCAGTACTGCAGTAGGAACATTAACCCTAAATTCTGGGGTTAAACTCGAAGAAAACGCCTTGAATGGAACCGGGTTTTCGACCATTAATACTGGGGTAGATATACCAGCTGACGCTGATATAGTTTTATGCGGTAGTTTTGACAGTCTGGCTATTAATAGCCCCGGGCTGAATTTGCAGGTTGTCAGCGGCAGTGTAGGACTGCTGACCATAGATAGTTCGGCTGAAGGAAGTAGTATATCTCTGGCTGCCGGTGTAAGTGTTGCCAAGCTAACTGCCAACGCCCAAACCAGTGTCATCGGTGCCGGGCAGATTGAGCAAGCCGAAATTAATGCTGCGGGTGTGCAGATGGAACAGCCACCGGCACAATGGACATTAGCTGATGGCGTCAGTGTAATCATTGCTGACCAGACGGTAACTACCAGTGGGGCGAATGCCAGGCTGGCCGGTCTTATCCTTAGTCAAGGTACCTTAAGCCCGGCTTTTACTCCGGACACTCTTACCTACAACGCCAGCGTAGGAAGCGAGATTGATTCCATTACCCTTAGCCCAACCCTGACAGACAGTGCAGCGGTTTTTGCAATTGAAGCACCTCATCTGATCCAGGCTGGAGCAAATCCGGTGATTGGGCTTGATCCGGGCAGTAACATTATCAGTATCATAGTCACGGCTCGTGATGGTCAAAGTACCACGACTTACAATATAGTTATCAGCCGCCCAACCTTACAGAACATAAACATAACTCAACCGGCTACCAAGCAAAGCTACTACGTAAATGAGAGTATGGATATAACCGGTTTAGAGATAACCGGATACTACAGCGACGGCACTGAAAAGCTGGAAAGCATCAGCCTGAGTGACGTTACCGGCTTTGACAGCAGCCAGCCGTTAACCGTCGAAACCCTGACCATAACGGTAGGTGGAAAGAGCACCAGCTACACGGTAGAAATATTAGAAGTTCCGGTCAACCTGCAGGAAATAAGCATAACTCAACCGGCCACGAAACTAAGCTACTACGTAAATGAGAGTTTGGAGATAACCGGTTTGGAGATAACCGGGCATTACAGTGACGGCAATGACAAGATAGAGAGCATCGGCCTGAGCAACATCAGCGGCTTTGACAGCAGCCAGCCAACCTCCAGCCAGACCCTTACTATATCTGTTTGCGGTAAGACTACTACCTACAACGTGGAAATATTACCAGCTCCAGTAACCCTGCAAAGTATAAGCATAACCAACCCGGCCGACAAATTGAGCTATTACGTAAATGAGAGTTTGGATATCACTGGCTTGGAGGTAACTGGTCACTACAGTGACGGCAGCAGTCAGGTGGAAAGCATTAACCTGAGCAACATCAGCGGTTTTGACAGCAGCCAACTGGTTGCCGGCCAAACCCTGACCATAACAGTGGGCGGCAAGACCACCACCTATACCGTAGAAATAATAGAACAGATAATAAGCTACACCGTAAGCTTCAAGGACTATGACGGGACCGAATTAAAGAGCCAAACCGTTAACTATGGAGCGGGAGCAACCGCGCCGGCCAACCCCACCAGAGTAGGATACAGCTTCACCGGCTGGGACAAAGCGTTCGCCAATGTAACCAGCGATTTGACGGTAACGGCGCAGTACAGCGTGTTAAGCTACACCGTAAGCTTCAAGGACTATGACGGGACCGAGTTAAAGAGCCAAACCGTTAACTACGGAGCGGGAGCAACCGCGCCGGCCAATCCCACCAGGATAGGCTACAGCTTCACCGGTTGGGACAAAGCGTTCGCCAATGTAACCAGCGATTTGATGGTAACGGCGCAGTACATGGCAACTTCAATTAGCAATGTCAGCCTTGATACCACCAGCAGTCCGGTAGGCCAGGCCCAGGTTGTCAACGTGAGTATTAGTACTGCCAACGCATCTGTCGGAGCAGTTGTTACGGTCAATCTACTGGATAGCAGCAGCAATGTTAAGGCATCTACTAATGATACCATCTCCGCTAATGCTGCCAATCTAAAACTGACTGTACCCGCTACTTTAACTGCAGGTAGTTATACGGTGCAGGTGGTAGTTGATGGTGCCAGCAATTCACCCTATAATGCCGGAACCTATACCATCACTAACACTATTGCCTATGCGAATTTCTCGTCGAATGCCGCTAAATTGCAGGTAAATGGTAATGCAGCTATACTGGCGGATGGCACATTAAGATTGGCCCCGGCATCATCCAATAAAATAGGCAGCGCATTCTACACACAAAAGCTTGTGCAGAACAATAAATTCAGCACATCTTTTGCCTTTAAACTATCAAATTATGGCGGCAGCATCTCAGAGTCTAACAGCGGAACCAACTCATCGCAAAGGCTGGGTGCCGATGGGATTACCTTCGTTATACAGTCCAATTCCAATACTACTACAGGAAGTAATGGTGGTGACTTGGGATATAAAGGCATTAATAATTCAGTTGCGGTTGAATTTGATACTTATAATAATGGCAGTAGTGGAGATTATTCTGATTCAAATAATAACCATATTGCTATAGATTTTAATGGTTCAATTAATCATTCTAATAATGCTTTGGTTTGCACGAACTTAAAAGGGCAAGGTTTTGACCTGAAAGATGCTAATTACCATTACGCTTGGATAGATTATGATGGAACCACATTGACGATTCGTTTATCCAATACCAGCTCCAGAGCTGATTCTGTGCAGGTGCTGAGCCAGTCCATCAATATAAGCAGCTACATCGGTTCGAATGGTGCATATGTTGGGTTTACAGCTGCCACCGGGGGTAACTATCAGAATCATGATATCTTAAAATGGTATTACAATGATACCTATGATCCCATTAACTAATGGTTCCGGGAAAACAAACAGTGCACCTTGCTCAACACAGTAAGCAGACGATCCTAGGCTATAGTGGCTGGTGGAGCATAAGTCATTAGCTTGTAACCAATTTGAGAAGTGCCTGAGGCTGTCTCAGGAACAGTGCCAGCCCGTCAGCCGTACCGTGAAATAATGAACAAATAATGATTTAGACGATTCCTTTTCTCACTTTATGAAAAGGAATTCTTTTTGACCGGCAGGGGAATATAGTATTCGAGGTATTTTATGAACAAAATCGAAATAATCGCGACCGCCTCTTTCGGTTTGGAAGCAGTGGTAGCCCGGGAAGTCAAGAACCTGGGTTATGAGGATGTGGTAGTGGAAAACGCCCGGGTAAGCTTCAAGGCTGATCCATCCGCCATCTGCCGGGCCAATCTCTGGCTTCGAACCGCCGACCGGGTGCTGGTGAGAATGGGTGAATTCAAAGCCACCACTTTCAGCGAGCTGTTTGATCAGACCCGCGCTTTGCCCTGGGCCGACTGGCTGCCGGTCAACGCCAGCTTTCCCGTACAGGGCAAATCCATCAAATCGGGTTTATTTAGTGTGCCTGACTGTCAGGCTATCGTAAAGAAAGCGGTAGTGGAAAGCCTGAAGGACCGCTATCATAAAACCTGGTTCGAGGAGACCGGACCGCGCTTTAGTATCGAAGTAGCCCTGCTTAAGGATATTGCAACGCTCACCCTGGATACCAGTGGCGCTGGCCTGCATAAACGGGGTTATCGTAAGCTTTCCGCTGCGGCCCCGCTCAAAGAGACCCTGGCTGCCGCCATGATCGATCTCAGCCGCTGGCACCCGGACCGCCTATTCATGGACCCCTTTTGTGGCTCGGGCACCCTTCCCATCGAAGCGGCACTCATAGCTTTGAACCAGGCACCCGGACTAAAGCGGGAGTTTGCCGCCGAACAATGGCCCCTGATACCGGCCAAACTATGGCGGGAGGCCCGAAGTGAGGCCAATGATCTTATCAAAAGAGACCTGCAGCTCAAGATCCGAGGCAGCGATATCAACCCTGAGGTTTTGAGCCTGGCCCGCTATCATACCCGGCAGGCCGGGTTGGAGGGCAGGATCCATTTTCAGCAGATGGGCGTTGATCAGGCGCAGACCAAGGAAAAATATGGGTTTATGGTGTGCAATCCGCCCTATGGTCAGCGTATGGAGGATATTGCGACTGTCGAGAAACTGTACCGGGAGATGGGAGGCATTCTGAAAAGGAATTTCGAGACCTGGTCATTTTATATTCTGACTCAGCATAAGGAGTTTGAACGTCTATTGGGACGTTCGGCCGACAAAAAACGTAAGCTGTACAACGGCCGGATCGAGTGTCACTATTATCAGTTTTTCGGTCCCAAGCCTCCTCGCCGCGAACCTATCACCGAAAACTAAACTGTCCGCTATCTTCATTGACAACGCGCCCGCAATATGGAAAAATTCAAAGAAAGACCTCGAAATAAGTCGAGATTGACTTTAGAGCAGAACTGCTTCTGCTCCAATCTTTGACTTGAGAAAAACCCACCAATCGTCACCCTACATCTAAGAATTCACCCGCCTCATTCGAGCGGGCGGTTTTACGCAACACGCCAGATAAGCGTAGATAGATTTGATTATATTTGCATGTGTTTACTGATGACTGGCCAATTCTTCAATGTTAAGCACAATCCTGACCGGATACATTACTGATATAATCTGGCTGGCGCAGCAACAGCTTATTCCTTCTGAAGCACTGCATGCAGTTCTGAAGGTCGATCCCCCAGGCACTTGGTTTTCGTCATACTATATTACGGGAGGGCGCGCCTTGGAGACTATCAACACCTATTATGAAGATCATACCAGCCTGGGCCTTTTCATTAAGGATCACTATAAGCTTCTTACCAGTGGGCAGAACCCGGTTTTAGTCCAGGTATTCAGCGGGCTATGCGAAAAGGAACACCTTTTGGGAATCTCCCGTCAGATCCAGAGCTTGATCCCTCAGGTCCAGGTGCTGTTCACTACTACCAGCGGCGAGATCATGAATGGATTGGTCAGCGGGCTGAAAACAGTAATCTCTTTTTCAGTTTTTCAGTATAGCCAGGTCAGAAGTGTTTTCGTGGACAGAACTGATGCCGATGATTATGCATGGGGACAAGCCATAGCTGCCAATATTGATGACCAGAAGGCCAAAATCCTCATCCTGTTTGCCACTGGGCTGAACGTTGACGCCAGTCAGATGCTCAAGGGCATTCAGTCCATACACCCAAATCTGCCGGTGGCCGGAGGCAGTGCTGGTGACAACCGCACCAACACCCAGTGCCTGGTTGGATGTAATGACAGGATTACCGACTGCGGGGCAGCGGGAGTGGTTATAGAGGGCCGGGATTTGATTGTAAACCGGTACAGTCACCTGGGCTGGCAGCCCATTGGCAAGGAAATGACGGTTACCCGGGCTGAGGGATCCCGGATTTATACCATCGATCATATCCCGGCCTATCAGGTTTACCATCAATATCTGGGTATAACTACACATTCCAACGTCTTCAAGGTGGTAGAATTCCCGCTTATTATAAACCGGCACGGTATAAACATAGCTCGGGCACCCTTCCTCAGGTTTGATGACGATTCCATCGGCTTTTTCGGCGATATTTCCGAGGGTGAAAGCGTACGGTTTGGTTTTGGCCATGTGGAGATGATTTTGGAACAGATCGGTTCGCTCCTGGAGCTCATCAAACATCAACCAGTCGAGGCTATTTTTGTTTATTCCTGTGCCTCACGGCGGGGGTTTCTCCAGGATTCGGCCCAGATCGAAACCAAACCCTTGCAGGCCATAGCCCCTACTGTCGGCTTCTTTACCAGTGGTGAATTCTTCCACAATGACGGCAGTAACCAACTTCTGAACACCACCATGACCACCTTGACCCTGTCCGAATCTGCCGAAACCGCTGGGGTTGGTTCGGTGGACTACTGCAGTCATGAGCCCGTTCGTGCACTGAATTTACCATTGCTGCCTGCCGATAATGTAGCCGACAGAGCCCTGGAGATACTGAAAGCCTTGACCTGTCTGGTCGAAAATGTGACAACGGAATTGAACCAGAGAACCAATGAACTTCAGGTGGTAAATGAGCAGATCCATTACACCAGTACCCATGATGCCCTGACCGGGCTGTATAATCGCAGCTATTTTAACCAAGCCGTAGAAAGCACGGTTTACTTGTGCCCGGGTGTTATTATGTGCGATGTTGACGGACTGAAGTTCATCAATGACTCCTTTGGACACAGCCATGGTGACAGTATTATTAGAGTAACTGCCGGAATACTCTATTCGGTATTTGGTGCAGACATAACTGTGGCCCGAATTGGCGGGGACGAGTTCGCCGTTTTGCTGCCTAATACTACGCGGGGGAAACTGGAACAGGCCTGCCAGGAAATTCGTGATGCGGTAGCTAGCTACAACCAAGACAATCCTGCCATACCACTAAGTTTGTCCTTGGGTTTTTCCTGCCATGAGGGCGAGGCAGCCGATATCAGTACGCTCCTGACCGAGGCAGACAACAAGATGTACTGGGAGAAGCTTTACCACCGGCAGAACACCAATAGTGACATGGTGCGTACCCTGATCAGGAACCTGGAAGAGCGCGACATTGTTACCGAAGAGCATGGCGGCAATCTGCAGAACATGTTTGCCGCCCTGGAGATGGATAAAGACTTTCCCCAGTGCAATCTGACCGATTTATTTACCTTTGCCCGGTTTCATGATATCGGCAAGATTGGTATTGCTAATGAGATCCAGGCCAAGACTGATGCCCTTAGCCCGGAAGAGAAGCTGGAGATGCAGAGGCACTGTGAGATAGGCTACCGCATCGCCCGTTCAGTAAGCGAGCTGCGCCCGATAGCCGACTGGGTCTTAAAGCACCACGAGTGGTGGAACGGCGCGGGATATCCGCTGGGGCTGAAAGGCGAAGATATCCCGCTGGAGTGCAGGATATTGGCTATTCTCGAGGCCTACGACGATATGACCAACCGCCAGGGCATGAGCCGGGAAGCAGCCCTGCAGGAGATTGAACGCTGTGCCGGTACTCAGTTTGACCCGCAGCTGGCAGATCGCTTCATCAAGAAGATGGGATAATAAATAAATGCACTTGAAGGAAAACAATAATTGGATTGTAATCCATGGTTAGAAAGGCCTGATGTAGCGTTTCATTCGGATATCCAGTGACCCCGCATGAAGTTCGAATAGATGATTATCATAGTCGTAGAAGTAAATAGAGCGGCCTTCTTCGAAAATTCTGGGCCGGGAAGGCCTGACCTCCAGGCCCAGTGCCCGGATCCTCTCCTCGTAGCTCTCATATTCCTCATCGAGAATGGAAAAGGCCAAATGGTGGTAGGTACGTTCGATCAGCGGATCACCTTCCATTATACAGATCCATAGCCCGCCGATCAGCAGGAACTTCTCCCGGCTCAGGCCAAAGAAGCGTTCGCCGCTGTGATAAATCTCTTCAGCATCCAAAACGTATTTGAAAAGCTGAGCGCTTCTTTCCAGGTCTTGGACCAAAAAGGTGATATGGCTGAGTCCTTGGATCATGATGATGCTCCTTTCGTTCGTCAGTGAGCAAATTTTGCTGCAGTCGGTCCGGAGTAGTGACTTATAGAAATATACGGTGGAGTCTCATAAAACTTGCTGGGCGAATCATTGGAGCAAATGCTATAATCTGAGCATGAAATCATAAATATAATGAAGGAAAGGGGAGAGCGCCGCATGACCTGGCTGCGCCAGCGACCGGTGCAATTTGGAGTGGCAGCGCTGCTGCTGGTCTATCTGGTTTTCCGGCTGACCAAATCGACCGAGGTCTCTGCCCTTGTGATATCTGAACAGGAATACAAGCCTCTCCTGCAGATAAGCGGGGAGGTAATTCCCGTCCAGGACAGCCAGCTATCCGCCGCTATAGCCGGACAAATCACTAATATAACAGTAACTGTAGGCCAACGGGTCAATAAGGGGGACTTGCTGGTGGCTCTGGATGATACCAGTGTTCGCCTGGCCATGGAACAGGCGGAAAGCGACCTGCTGGCCGCCCGCTTGAACCTGGAAAAAGCCCGTTCCCTCGAATATCAATCTGCCCGTCGCGATTCCGTCGAAGACCAGCAAGATCTGGCTCAGGCCGAAGATGATTTAAAAAGATTAATGTCTCTCAACGAGGCCGGGGCTGCCAGTGGGCAGGAACTGGAGAATGCCCAGCGCGCGGTTGCCACCGCCCAGGAAAGGGCCGAGGCCAGCCGCCTGCTCCTGGAGTCATATACTGCCGGCGGAACCAATCTGGCCCTGCTGGAAAACCAGGTTCACACCCGGGAATTGGCTTTGCAGCAAGCCCGCCTTAACCTGGATAATTATTTGCTGATCGCACCCTTTCCCGGCACTGTATTGGAGATCCAGACCGAGGAAGGGGAGCGGGTCACGGTAGGACAAAAACTGGTCCGGCTGGGGGCTGGTTCAGGGCTGGAGGTCAAAATAAATCCCGACCAGCAGTACAAAGATATGATCTCACCCGGGATGGCAGCTCGGGTATGGCTGCCGCAAACGCCGGACCAAGCATATGCCGGCAAGGTAACCATGGTAGAACCGGCGGCCGACCCCGCCCTGGGAACCATGGGTGCCCGCATAGTGATGGAGAAGAGCGCTAATGCATTAAATCCCGGTTCACTGGTGACGGTGCAGCTGACCGCAATGCTGCCGATAAAGGGCGTACTCCTCGAGGATAAGTGGCTGGTGACCCTTGAAGGGAAAACCGGAGCCTGGGTGCTGCAGGACCACGTGGCCCATTTCCGCAGTCTGACCCTGGGAACTCGTGGCAGCTGGGGTGTGGTGGTCAAACAGGGCCTTAAAAAGGGAGATGTGGTGCTGCTGCCGGGTGAAATAAAGGACGGACAGAAAGTCAAACCCGATTATACAATCGGTGGAAGCAAGTCATGAGGTCGGGTTTTCGCTTCGAACTGCAGTTGGCTGGCAGGTTTATGCTGGAAAACCGCAGCCAGACCATTCTCATCCTGCTGGGCATTGCCGTTGGGGTTGGCGTTATGGTTTTCCTCACCGCCCTGATCGACGGTCTGCAATACGACCTGATCAAGAAAACCGTCGGTAATTCTCCGCATATCATCATTACCCGCGATGTGGTGGAACCCATCCGGACTCCCGCTGATAAAAACGGCCTGTTCCCCATGCAGATCCAGCGCCGGGGCAGCCGCCCGGTGGTGGAATGGGTAGAACTGACCAATACCTTAAAGAAAGAACCGCAGTTTACCGCTGTGGTGCCGGTGCTGGATGGGCCGGCCTTGCTGCGTCGGGGCTCGGCCTCGGAAAGCGTAGCTCTGCGCGGCATGAAACTGGAGGAGGCCGATCTGATCTATCAGGTGAGTGACAAGATGACCGCCGGCAGTTCGGAATTGGCACCCGGCACTCTCCTGGTGGGATCGGAGCTGGCTGATGAACTCGATCTGCAGCCGGGCGATACCCTGACCATGGAGATCCCCGGCAAGGAACCGGTAGGGGTTCTGGTCGGAGGAGTCTTTGACCTGGGGGTGCAAAACCTGAACAAACGATGGGTAATCATGGAACGCAGCCGGGCTGCATATTTGCTGGGTTTGCAGGACCGTATTACCCAGATTGAGATCCAGGTGCGCGATGTTTTTCAGGCTCAGGCGCTGGCCCGGACTTGGGCCGAGCGTTTGCCGGGTTACCAGGTGGAAAGCTGGCAGGAAACCAATGCCTCACTGCTGACCGCCCTGCGCAGTCAGAGCAATTCCAGCTACACCATCCAGCTCTTCGTACTGTTAGCGGTAACGTTAGGCATCAGCGCGGTACTGGCTATTAATGCCGTACAAAAAACCAGGGAAATAGGTATATTGAAGGCAATTGGTATCCGAACCCGCAGTATCGAGCGGGTTTTCATTATGCAGGGGGCCATGTTGGGTACCGCGGGAGCACTGCTCGGGACCATGCTGGGGATAGGGCTGGCTCGCCTTTTCCTGTTGTTTGGAAGTGAGGGCTACAGCATATCCCTGCTGCTGAAACCGGCGACCTTGGCGATAATTCTGACGCTGACTATTCTGGCTTCTGTTTTTGCCGCCTTTCTGCCGGCTCGTCGGGTAGCCAGGATGAATCCGATCGAGGTAATCCGTAATGGCTGATTTGATGCTGCAGGGACAAGGAGTGATCAAGGACTACGGGCAACCGGTGTCGACCCGGGTACTGCACGGGATCGATATCGATATCAACAGCGGAGAATTTTTGGCTCTGGTGGGCAAGTCCGGCTCCGGCAAGAGCACCTTGCTCAATATTATCGGTGCTCTGGACCGGCCAACCTCAGGCCGGGTGATCATAAACGGCACCGATCTGTCCAGCCTGGATGATGATGAATTGGCCTACTTCCGTAACCAGACACTGGGCTTCATATTTCAGTTTCACTTCCTGCTGCCGCAGTTTACCGTATTGGAAAACGTGCTGATTCCCCACCTGATATACCGGGGAAGAGCGAGAAGCCGGGTCACTAAACAGGCTGAGGAATTGCTGGAAAGGGTGGGTCTGAGCCATCGCCGGGACTACCGGGCCAATGCCATATCCGGCGGTGAACAACAGCGTGCCGCTGTAGCCCGGGCCCTGATCAACCGCCCTCGTCTGGTGTTGGCCGATGAACCTACCGGCAACCTGGATTCGAAAACTGGAGAAAACGTATTCACCCTGATGCGTGAGATCAATCGCGATCTGCAGACAACCTTCATCATTGTCACGCATGACAATTTGCTGGCCAGCCGCACCGACCGTATCATCGAACTGCGAGATGGCATAGTTCTCTGTGATCAGCGCCCGCTCATCACTGAATGATTTAGAACGAAAGCATTTCCTCCAATACCAGTTTAGACCAATAGAGCGAGGAATTTTGTCAATTTAGTAGCAGAATGGTCTTAATTTTCGGAAATATGTGATAATATATAATAAAAGTCGAAGGCCTATTAAATGCATCGGCATAAATACCGCTATATAGATAAAAGGTATCCCCGAATGCTGATAGGCAACCAGTGAAGATTAGAAGCAACAGGGGGGACTATTTATGGGAAGCAGATTTTTGGATGAATTTCAACGTATGGCTCCAGCTATCGCCGATTTATTTGTGGACACGGCTATGGGATTTTACCTTACCGATCTGGATAAGTTTCTGATGGTGCATGAACATAATTATGTGGTGCCCTTCGCCAAGGCCGGACTGGAGGTCAAAAAGGGCGGCGCCACCGACAACGTTATTCAATCCAAAAAGCCGTTTGCCATGGAACTGCCAGCGTCTTACTACGGGACTCCTTTAAAGGTCTCATGTTTCCCGGTATTTGATGATGATGACCCGTCCCGGGTAGTGGGAACTTACGGCCTGGCTTTGGCCCGGGATAACGCTACTGCGGTAAGGGAAACCGTAGAAACCTTCAAAGTAGGGTTGGGCGAGGTAGCCCAGGCCACGGAACAGACCGCAGCCGCTGCCGGTGAGATCAGCATCAGCAACTCTGATCTGCGCGATCAGATCATGGCCATCGGCAAGGTCTCGGCTGAAATCAATCAAGTACTGGACGCCATCGGCAACATTGCCGCCCAGACCAAGATGCTGGGCCTGAATGCGGCTATTGAGGCAGCCCGGGCGGGCGAGGCCGGCCGCGGATTCGGCGTGGTTGCCGAAGAGATCCGGAAGCTGTCGGATGATTCCCGCAGCACTGCCGAACTTATCCGCAACATGACCAAGACCATTGAGGGTAAGATAGCCGAGACCATTCAGAAGTCTACCACCGCTTTGGATGCCACCCAGGAACAGGCAGCTGCCACCCAGGAGATAACTGCCCGTCTGCAGGAGTTGACCAGCCGGGCCGAGGTCCTGGAGAAGATTGCAGCAATGTTATAAATTACATAATATGAAATTTGTATTTAATGATATGCAGGGTGGGGGCTAGCATTTCCCTTCCCTGCTTTTGGCTTGTTTGGCCTGGGTTATTCTCAGCTGGGCGGCTTCAAAGCAGCGCCGTTGCTCCTCGTTTTCGATAACCAGTGGAGGTACTTCGGTCGGACGACCATTTCTATCCAGAGCCACCATGAAGAAGAATCCTTCCGATACATTTTTAATGATGCCTCTTTCTAACTCCTCTGCCTTCACACAAACATAAACCTCCATGGAAGTTCGCCCCGTATAGTGAAGCTCTGCTGTGCAAATCACCAGATCACCAACGAAGATGGGTTCAATAAAAGACAGCTGAGTAACGCTGGCGGTGACTGCATTGCACTGACAATGACGAGCAGCTACTACACCGGCTGCTGAGTCCATCAGTTTCATTACTTCTCCCCCGTGCATGTTGCCAGCGACATTGGCGTGAAAGGGAAGGACGATTTCGGTCATGGTAATGGTAGAGGCGGAACGGGGTTTGGCTTGCATAACCATCAGTCTCAACTCCTTAAGCATATATTATATTATAGTTATAATGTAACGATTCTGAGGAGAAAGTTCAAATATCTTCCTTCAACTGGCAACTTGCCAAGGCAGTCAAAAGATTGTACAATAATTGTGCCGTGCTAGATGGGGAATTAGCGGTGCCCTGTAACCTGCAACCCGCTACAGCAGGGTTGAATTCCTGGTCTGAGGGTCTATCTTGTAAGGTCTGGCTTGAATAAGTGGCTGAGAAGTCTGGGTCCTGTGCAATGGGACATTTTGAACCGTGTCAGGTCCGGGAGGAAGCAGCACTAAGGAATCCATCCCGTGTGACGCAGGGTGGCCTGGATGGAGCTAACTGTTCAAGTAACGCTTGGAAGGTATTCTCGAAGCCAGGTGCACGGCATATTTATTTAATTGCACAAAGTATAGTAAAATAGCAGGTAGTTAACCTGCTATTTTTAATTCTAGATACAATAGTATTTGTTGGAGTAGTACCGAAATACTGGAAAAGGAGGCATTGCCGTGGCTTATCTGGCCCTGTACAGAGCCTGGCGTCCCCAACGTTTTGAGGAGGTAGTGGGGCAGGAGAAGACCGTCGCAGCCCTGCGCAATGCCATAAAGGAGGGCAGGCTTTCCCATGCCTACCTCTTTTCTGGTCCTCGTGGTACCGGCAAGACCAGCATTGCCAAGATCGTAGCCCGTTCGGTCAACTGTCAACAAGCCGAAGGGGGCGAACCTTGCAACCAGTGTTCCAGTTGCCGGGATATAAACAACGGTAATTTCATGGACGTTATCGAAATTGATGCGGCCTCCAACCGCGGCATCGATGAGATCCGCGACCTGCGGGAAAAGGTGCGGGTGCTGCCGGCTCAGGGTAAGAAGAAGGTTTATATTATTGATGAAGTCCATATGCTGACCACCGAGGCCTTCAACGCGCTCTTAAAAACATTGGAGGAACCGCCGGATTCGGTCATCTTCATTCTGGCTACCACCGAATCGCATAAGATACCGGAAACCATCCGTTCCCGCTGCCAGGCCTATCATTTTCGGCGATTGACCGGAGAAGAGATAATCGACCGTTTGCAGCAGGCTGCCGCTAGCAACTCGATTGAACTGGAAGAAGAAGCCCTGTTGCTGATTGCCCGCCGTGCCAATGGAGGTATGCGTGATGCTCTAAGTACGCTGGATCAGGTCTATTCCTATAAGGGACAGGTCATCAGCAAAGAGGATGTGCTGGATGTTCTGGGGCTGGTCGATGAGATATATCTGGCCGAATTGGTGGATGCCCTGCTGAATAAGGATATAACCGGGATAATCACCAGTCTGGATCTGGCCATGAACCAGGGCAAGGAGGCTCAGCATCTGGTGCGGGAGACCGCCTTCTACCTGCGCGATCTCTTATTATATGCAGTGATGGGAGAACGGGCCCAGCTCATGGTAGTGCAGAAGGCCGCCCTGCCGCATCTGCAGCGGCAGAGCCGGGAGGCCAACCGGGATATGATATTGTCAGCGCTTAAGATACTAATGGATACCGCCGAGAAGCTGAGATACAGCGAGGGGAATCGTTTTCTGCTGGAGATGTCGTTCCTGGAACTGGCCGACCTCTTTGCGGGGCAGGTTCTCGTGGCGGCAGGGCAAGCGGCGCCAGCAGCGGCTGCTTCCAAGGAGAAGAAGGCTGCAGCAGCGACAGCGACTCCGCCACCGGCCAGAAGTAAAGCAGCGGTCCCCAAAGGAGAAGGCGATCCCATGTGGAATCGTGTATTGGCCGGGGTCAAAGAGAAGCGGGTACCTACCTATGCCCTGCTGGCCCAGGGGAACCTTTTGGGGATTAAAGACGGGATCATGTATATAGGGTACAAAAAAGGATTCAGTTTTCACAAGGAGAAGATGCAGGAGAAGGCCAACCGCGAGATATTGGAAGGCGTTCTGCATGATTTGTACCAGAAAACAATAGAGCTGGAATTTATCTTACTTGAGGATGAGCAATATAATGATATAGTGGTTAAAAAGGCTATCGAATTCTTTGGTCCGGATATGGTCCATGTAAAAGATTAAAGGGGGAAAAGTAATGAAATTCAATCCCGGCGGCGGCAACATGAACAACATGATCAAGCAGGCCAAACAGGTTCAGGAAAAGATCGTTAAGATGCAGGAAGAATTGAAAGAACGGGAAGTGGAGGCTTCTTCCGGCGGGGGAGCAGTGACCGCTACGGTCAACGGCAAGCAGGAAGTGCTGAAGATAAAGATCAAACCGGAAGTAGTCGACCCCGATGATATTGAAATGCTGGAAGACCTGGTGATGACGGCTATTAATGAAGCAATCCGGCAGTCGCAGGAGATGGTATCTACTGAAATGGCTAAAATCACTGGCGGATTCAATATACCCGGACTTTAGAAACAAGGACTGGCCATCATAGAAACGGGAGGTATCAGCAGTGAAGCTGGCCGCAGCCCTGGAAAACCTTATTGACAACCTGCAGAAACTGCCCACCATCGGACCCAAGACGGCGCAGCGCCTGGCTCTTTATATCTTGAAAATGCCGGAGGCGGAGGCCCGTAATCTAGCCGCAGCCATCCTGCAGGCTCGGGACAAGATCAGACCCTGTCTGGAATGCGGGATGCTCTGTGACACCGAGCGCTGCTATATATGCCAGGATGACCAACGAGACAGCAGCACCGTTTGTGTGGTGGGTGAGACCAGTGATGTAATGGCCATAGAGCGCACCGGCTACCGGGGGCGCTATTTTGTATTGAACAAGGACTTCCATGTACTGGATGACAATGCCCTGGACGGGCTGAACCTGAAACTGTTTTCCGATCGTCTGTTAAATGGGGCAGTGCGCGAGGTAGTTCTGGCACTTAACCCCGATATCGACGGTGAGATCATGTCGCGTTATCTGGCAGGGGTGGCTAACAAATATGGACTAAAGGTCACCCGACCGGCCCATGGACTGCCGGTAGGGGGAAATATAGAATTTGCCGATGAGATTACACTGCGGCGGGCTTTGGAAGGACGAAGGGAGTTTTAGGGACCGGCACTGGAACGAGGGGAAGCGGTACATTGACTAGACAGAACGATGACGTTCTAGCGTTGCAGCAATTGTTAGCGAAGAAGGATGCGGAGATATCCCGACTGAATGAGGAACTGGCCAAAGTAAGAGATAAGGGCGGGGAGACGGAGGAACCTCCGCATGACTACTGGACCCGTTTAATAGAAGTTTTGGAGCTAATGCCCTTTATGGTATACATAGCTGATCGGGAGTCCTTGATTTATGGCAACAAGGCTATGATATATAAGTTGGGTTACACACCGGAAGAGTGCGTGGGCATGGCTGCCTGGTGGCTGGTAGCTCCGGAGTATCGCGAAACCATGAAATATTCTGGGTTTGCCCGGATGAAAGGAATCAATGCCACTCCCTATGAGATCAAGCTGGTGCGCAAGGATGGCCAGCAGATATACGGTTTATTATCGTCGGAACGCATTAGCTATCAGGGCCGCGATGCGGTCATTGGCTTTATATCGGATATCGATGGGATCAAGCGCATGGAAGAGGATATAAAACGAGCAGCCCGGCTGGAAGCCATGGGAGTACTGGCTGGGGGCATCGCTCATGATTTTAACAACATGCTGACGGTGATCAAGGGCAATACCTCCCTGATTAAGTCCCTGGAGACCCGGGCTGAGCTGGACACCCATCTGCTCAAAGAGATCGAAGCCGCCACTGAAGAGGCGCAGTTCTTGACCAATCAATTGTTGGCCTTCGCCAAGGGGGGCGGGACCCCGGTAATAGAAAATGTATCCCTGCCGGGGTTTATTTATGATATGGTCAACTTTCATATCCGCGGGGCCAATGTGAAATGTGAGATATCCCTGCCGGATGAGTTGTGGCCGGCTAATGTCGACCGGGGGCAGATCGGACAGGTGATCCAGAACCTGGTGATCAATGCCTGTCAGGCTATGCCCCAGGGCGGGATCATGGAGATATCGGCGGCCAACGAACAGGTAGAGCCGGGAAATGATTTCAATATCTATCCGGGCCGCTATCTGCGCATTGTGATCAAGGATGATGGGGTAGGGATAGAACCGGCCATAACCGAAAAGATATTCGATCCCTATTACACTACCAAACCGGGGGGGCATGGACTGGGTCTGGCCACGGTTTATGCCATAGTAATTAAACACGCCGGGGCCATCCGGGTTGAATCGGTGCCGGGAAAGGGAACCTCATTTATACTATTGCTCCCGGCTGCCGATGAACTGCCGCTGCTCAGTGAGTTGATCGAGACCATAGCCGCTTCGGGTGAGGGCCGTATCCTGGTCATGGAGGACGAGGGATTGGTCAGGAATACCCTGGGTCGTATGCTGAACCATCTGGGCTATCAGGTAGATTTTGCCCGGCACGGTGCTGAGGCTATCGCAAAATATGAGCAGGCCCGCCAAAACGGGCAGAGCTTTGCGGCAGTGATCATGGATCTTACTATTGCCGGAGGTATGGGTGGGCTGTCCACCCTGGCTGAGCTGAAAAAGATGGATCCAGATATTTGCGCCATTCTCAGCAGCGGATACATCACGGAAGAGGCATTGAAGGATTTCAGTTCTTATGGATTCTGCGGGATGATCCCCAAACCTTACCGGCTGGAGACCCTGAGTCAGACCCTGCAGGAGGTTTTCAGTACGAGTCCGGACCGATAGAAAGTTTGCCGGAACAAGAGACATAAGACCAGACCTTTTGGCATACTATTGCGATAAAGACGCCGATAGTTAAATAATGCCAGGAGGTTTTTTTTATGGATACAAATGCACGGAGAGACCAGGCTATACTCAATTGGTTGAATGAAAAATTATGTGGTGGTGTACTGGAGGCCTTTTGGAACAGGATTCGCCGCATGATTATGGAATACCTCCGGCCGTCCTCCCGGAGCCAGGCCGCTCCAACTGATGAAGAACTGCTGCAGCAGGCGCACCGGGAGCTGTTGGAGGCACATAATCGTTTCTCCAGCATTGAGGAACCAGAACTGATTGATTGTGCTATCTATTCCTTGAAGGCTGCCGAAATAAGATATGATTATCTGTTCCGGAGGATCAAACAGCAGCGGGCGGTCCGCTGCTAATTAAGGAGGGCTGTTAATGGAGACGATTAATATTGTCATTGCTGCCGTGGTGCTGCTGGTGGTACTTTTTATTATCGGACAGATTTTGGTCAAGCCGGTCAAGCTGTTGTGGAAGCTGATACTCAACTCGCTTATTGGTTTGATCTTGCTGATGGCAGTCAACTATCTGGGTGCCTATTATGATTTTTCCCTGCCGGTCAATATTATTACCATATTAGTAGCCGGTTTTCTCGGTATTCCGGGGGTATTTCTGTTGATTTGCTTCCAGCTCCTGCTGTAAGAGACAAGTTATTATACAATTTCAAAGGTTTATCGGCCAGCCGGCACCTCGTGTTATAATAAAACTATAAAGTAACAGGCCGACATTGACAGGAGTAGGAGGATGCAGTACCAGTTTCATACATATCTGATGCCTTTGATACTATCTGCATTAGTCACACTATCTCTCGGTATTTATGCCTTGTTTAAGCGGCGTAATGTACAGGGGGCCGGAGTTTTTGCCATCAGCATGTTTGTGGTGACAATCTGGTCGGCAGGCAATGCCCTGGAAATGGCTGGCCTGAATCTAGCCACCAAACTCTTTTGGGCTAATATTCAGTATTTTGCCTATTGCTACTCTCCGGTGGCTCTCCTGGCTCTATGCATGCAGTTTACCGGTTTTGAACGCTGGGTCGGCAATAAAAAGATATGGTGGTTGGCTATTCTTCCCACTATCATCTTCTTTCTGGTTTGGACAGACCCGGCTCATGGCCTTATGAGATACAACACGCTAATGCCAGTCAGGTGAGGGTGTCCCTATCCCTGGCCGGCAATTGTTTGTGTTCAGAAGTCGAAGATGATGGCCGGGGGTTTGCTCTTAATCTGCTCGATAATGGCAGCAAGGCCGGATTTGGATTGCATATCATGCGGGAAAGGGCCGAAGCGATAGGCGGCAGGCTGGAGATCGATTCGGTCATTGGACGAGGGAGCCGGATAGCTCTTTTGCTGCCGATTTCAGATGAGGAGGGTGTATACACTGATGAAAGTGATGTTGGTTGACGACCACTCGCTATTTATGGAAGGGTTGCAGTATCTTCTTAAAACCCATAGTATAAACGTGGTCGGTAGTATAAAAAATGCTCGCGAGGTTCTCAGCGCGGTTCGCACGCTAAAACCGGATATTATACTGATGGATATCATCATGCCTGAATACAGCGGACTAGATCTTTTAAAGCTGATCAAGACGGAATTGCCGGAAATTAAGGTAGTAATGCTGACAACTTCCGATGACGATGAGGATCTTTTTACTGCTATAAAGTATGGTGCTTCTGGATACCTTTTGAAAAATACTGGTGCTGATGAACTTGTAGGGCTGCTCTATGATTTGGAAAAAGGTGAAATCCCTTTATCGCCTGGTCTGGCTGTACGCATCTTAAAAGAGTTCAGACGTGGCTGTACCCAGCAAAATAACATGCCGGCAACTTTAATAGAAGATCTGCAATCAACGCAACTCACGAAAAGACAGTTGGAAGTACTCGAACTGGTTGCTAGCGGTATGTTTTACAAAGAGGTAGGAGCAGCCCTGGGACTCACCGAGCGAACAATCAAATACCATATGGGAAGGATCATAGATATACTGCATTTGGAGAAAAAATCTCAAGCCATAGTCTATGCCGGGCAGGTGGGATTACTGCCAGACAAGTAATAAATGTAATAATAAATATGCAAATGCCTTAAAAAGTACAGTCTGCAACATCAGGAGACTGTACTTTTTGTGTTTATAGACTGAACTTTAGACCAGTGTCAGGCATAAGGAGGGTCAGATACAATTACCATATAGTCTCTAAATATTTAACTTCCTTCGCTGCCGAAAGAGTAAGCTCCGTCTTCGATTATAGCCTGGGAAATTTGCTGGGGTACAGGGGTTTGTTCATCTAATGGAAGATAATTTATTGGATTATTGGTCTCAATATGGTTGGACAGCCATAATTTATTCTTATAAAATAAGGTAAATTACTGTTATTTCTTAATCTGTTTTCCTGTTTGAGCACTGATTCCAAATTAAGGGGGGCAGTAACATATAAACATTTAAGGGGTTAAAAATGGGAGAGGGAGGATAATAGGTGATTAAAAAGAGATTATCGGCATCAATTATATTGGCATTATTCTTGATGATTATCTGTACAGGGCCGGTCCAGGCAATGCCTGACAAGATCAAGATATCCCAGCCTAACGGGCAAAACATCGAATACAATATTAACGATTTTATTGAAAACCCGATTCTTTTTCTGAATCTCGCCAATCAGATGCTGGCCGCTTTACAAACCGACCAGAGAATCATTGGTGTAACCAGTGATAATGATGTCATCGATATCAAGGAAGCTATAAAAAGCTCCCAGGGTTACAATGAATACGAGCAAAAGGTGCAAGAGGGTCAAATCAGTCAGGCCAGTGACCTGGTTACCCATCTGCTGGCTTCTGTAGATACCAATGGAAGTGTTGTTTTAAGCACTCCGACCACTACCTCCGTTGATGCTCAAAAGAATTTCGGCCAGTATATTGGCTGCGGGTACCACGTCCTCAAGAGCGGAAAGGTCGATTCCAGCCATGTTATCACCAGTAATGTGGTGATAAAGAATAAAGACCTCTTGAACGGTGGTTATATAAGCAATATTTTCGATACCAGTTCCGACATCACTGACTACATCGCACAAAATGCCGCCAGTATGACTAACTCAATTAATGCGTCAGCCAAGGCCAGCTATAAGACTGGCTTAGTCACCAGCTTCAGTGCCAGTATAAAAACGGATTTTGAAAAAAACAGCACTACCAAAAAGAATTTAACTATGATAAAACACCGGGAGAGTCATAGAAACAGTTATGTCTCGCTAACTGACCTGTCAGACCGGGGCATCAACAAGCTTACCAACCAGGATTACAAAGATGATATACAAGAACTCGGCAATCTGATAAATGCCCTGGCCAACAATACTACCCTGGATTCGCTGGAATTTGACGCCCCGCCAACCGCCCTTTCCATGGAAATTCCCAATGAATCACCTATCATAAATGCAACGGGTGATTCGTGTTCTTTTGATACGACCAACGATTCACTGACGGTCAGCGCAACAAATGTTTCTGATGCATCCGGAGTGGATGATACATTTTCCGCCACTTCAGCTGACACCATTGCTGCTGATACTACAGATGATACGCTCAGGGTGACTGCAGTCAGCAGTACACCTGACCTCGCTGCAAATGATGCTGAGAGCACTACAAGTCCGGATGTTATCCGCCCTGACAGCAGCCTGCGCCAGATTTGCGATGCCAGCGTGGAATCCAAGCTAACTACAGAAGACAAGTTAACAGTTAATGCTGCCATCGACCGCCTGTTTGACCGTTACGGCACCCACATTATTAAAGGTTATCAATTGGGCGGAAGACTGGAGATGAACTATCTTTTTGCCAATGAATCACGCAAAGACGACTATACCCTGTCTGTAGCAGTCAAGGCCTCTTATCGCGGAATAAGTACCACTGTTACTGGGGAGGCCAAGACCAAAATCGAAAAAGATGTAGAAGAGATGAATAAGAATTCCACGCTGAAATTCAGCACGGTTGGCGGTGATAATATTACCTTGACCTGTTCTGATGTTAGTGATATTAAATCAACCTATCAGCGCTGGGTGGACTCGATCGTTAATAAACCCGCGATGTATAATATCCCGGACCTCGACCAAAACCTGAGCGGAATATGGAATTACACCGGCGAACCCCAGGATTACAGCGACCCGGTCAACAATCCAGAACAATACGGTGTGGTTGCCAGGTTAATGTGCAAGCGTTTTATGGAACTCGCCGACCAGGCCGCGGTATCCCTGAATGGTTATGATTTTTCTGATTCGAATTATGAAGACAAAAACCTGATCGTCACCGATATTAAGGTCTTCACCGGCAGTTCCCGAGAAGAAGCCTTGAATAAAGTACCCGAGGGATATACCGTAGTCCGTATCAACCCCGAGGGCCGCGATCGCGACGAACTGGACGCCAACAAAGGCGCCGGCGGTAAATACATCTTTATTGCCTATAAACGGGAAAGCAAGGTTTCCATTCCTGCTGATAACAGCGATGTTGCATCTTATACCGACAACGCTGATGTACTGGGCAGGGCCATCACCGATGTAGCTCTGGTAAACCATTGCGACTTAAACAAGCCGCCAGCTGGCGGCTTTAAACCAATTGCTATTGATTTGAACGAGGGGACGGGCAAACAAGCCATCTACCTTTGGATCAAGCGGGATAAAGCACTATCACCCATTTACGATATAGCCGGATATATCGGGACCAATAGCATACCAGATGGATGGCACAGTATTAATACAAGTGTGAGTATCTCAGAGGATCTGAATAAATATGTTAGTGGTAGTCCTTATATATGGCTGGTTCTTAAAGGAACGGAAAGCAAGTATTGCATCACAGATATTTATATTGCCAAAGGCAGTTCAGCAGCCGAGGCATCGTCAAATGTTAAGGCTGGATATCAAGCTGTAACCTGCTTAAATGGTAGCGTTTTGGATTGCAATTCCGGGGCCGGAGGGAAATATCTATATATTGCCTATAAACTTGAAGTATACAATGATTCTACCAAAAACAATGCCATTACGAATCTTGCCACAACGTCGGATGGAAGTTACGGCGACAACAAATGGAAAGCATTGGGCCAGGACCTAAATGCAGGTGCTGGTGGAAGTTATGTGTATCTTCACTATGAAAAGAATCCCAGTAATAAAAAACCGCTAACCGATATATCCGGGTATTACACTGAAAGCGGGCGGGGTACCCCACCAAGTGGATGGGAGGATATTAACAATAGTCGCGATCTTAATCATGGTTGCGACTGCGACAGAAAAATTTACCTGCTGCAGAAGCGATTACCGTAAATATTCTATGATTGGTTTCGGGAGGTAGGAAAGCTTGAAAAGATATTGTCTGGTCACAACCATACTGATAATTCTTAGCTTGGCTATGCTTAATCCGATTGTTATAGCTGCCCCGCATTTTTCTGATGTTGATAACCATTGGGCCGCCGCCCAGATCAGATTGCTGACCGATCAGGGCATAGCATCCGGCTATCCCGATAACAGCTTCAAGCCGGATGCCGTGGTTACCCGGGCGGAATTCGTCACCCTGGTCAACCGGGCTTTTCAGCTTACGGCTACGGCAGAAGCCAACTATCCTGATGTCAAAGCCAGCGATTGGTTCGCTCCGGAGATCGGCAAGGCCAGGGCGGCTGGGTATCTCGGTGGTTATACCGACGGAACCATCAAACCCAATAATAATATCAGCCGCCAGGAAGCCGCGGTAATTATTGCCAAAGCTGCCCGGCTGGGGTCAGGCAATGAACAGGATCTGGCCAAATTCCAGGATGCAGCAGCTATCCCTTACTGGAGCAGAGGGGCTCTGGCTATCCTGGTCAGCAAAGCCTATGTCGGGGGCTACCCGGACGGAACGATTAAGGCCCAGAAAACCATTAGCCGGGCGGAAGCCGTTGTAATACTGGCCAAAGCCAAAGCTGCCGGAACAGCTACCCCCGCGCCGCCGGCCCAACAAGTTCTTGATCTTTCCAGGTTGGATAAGGCCGGAACCTACGGACCGGAGGCCGGCAATCAGGCAATTAGCGGCAACGTATCAATCAGTGTGTCCGGAGTGACCCTGCAGAGCGCAACCATCAGCGGCGACCTGGTTATTGAGGAAGCAGTCGGCAATGGCGAGGTTACTCTGAAAAACGTAGTAGTAAAAGGCACCACCACCATAAAAGGTGGCGGTGCTAACACAGTCAGGTTCGATAATTGTTTGCTTAATAAAACTATAGTTAACAAGGGCGATGGCAATATACGCATAATTTTATCCGGGACCACAAGTATAGCCGAATTAGTGGCGGATTCCGCCGTAAAGGTCGAAGGCAGCGCTGCTATTGCCAAAGCTTCTATCAACAAAGCCAATGTAATTATTGAAACCAAGCCGGGAACCGTCAACATAGCCAATGGCATCAGCGCTAAAATCGCCGGTCAAACCGTAACAGCCGCGCCTGTTGCGGCCGGTGGCGGCGGCGGTGGTGGTGGCGGCATTCTCCCTGGCGACACCAGTACACCGGTTAAGCTTACAATATTAGCTTCCCCCGCCTCCGGCAGTATAGTTGCCGGAGGGCAGGTAACACTAACACCTTCAGTGGCCGGAGCAACCGTATACGTAACTACCGATGGGAATGATCCGACCATCTTCAGTGGTGTATACTCTGAGCCGATTACCGTCAATGCTGATATGTCTATCAAAGCCCTGGCATCACTTGCGGGTTATACAAACAGCGACGTAACAGTTTTCGCCTTTACCGTTGCTCCCCAGTTGATCTATAAAGAAGGCTGTAAAATGACCTATTTTCAGATCTTCGGACAAACCCGGGTACGGGTGCAAACCAGCGGACTGACTACCGGTGTTACCGCCAACGGGCAAAATATGCTCAAGGTGGATGACAAATGGCAGATAGACCTTGCCGGAGATATTTCCAGTGTAACAATTGTTGCCACCGACGGGACTAATCAAGAAACGTATATATTGACTAAATAATCTATACTCTTTTTGAATCTGATTGTAATTTATCTGCTTATCTTGACCTGTTTTCAGTCATTCGTCCTTCCACGGGTTGGGTTACCAACTCTTAAAGAGGGCGAATGACTAAATGTTTTATCTCGCTGTTATCCAATGCCTTTGGAGTCATTGAAAAGGTGGGGCAAGAATGGTAAGGAATAGAATTCTCATTATATTATTTTGCACACTGCTTTTGGCTGCCGTATTTAAAAACCCGGTTCAAGCAATGCCGGATATATTGAAGATTCATCAAGAGAACGGCCAGAATATCGAATACAGAATTAATGACTTTATCGAAAATCCTTTGCTGCTCCCCGAACTCTTCAAAGCGGTATTAAGTGCTCTGCAAAATAACCAGGCTATCGTCGGTATAACGGCTGATAATGATATAATCGACATCAGAACCGCTGTAGAATACACAGATGGGTATGGTGAGTATGAAAGAAAGGTGCAATCCGGTGAAATTGGACCGGCTTTGAACCTGACCACCCATCTGGTCGCCTCTATCGAAGCTGATGGCAGCATAGTTTTTGCTACGCCGGATTCAATCAATAACCCCGTTTCTTATCCATGCCAATATATCGGCTGTGGTTATCACGTACTCAACAGCGGCCCGATCGATGCCAGTAATGTGATAAGCGATTGCGTTGTTGTGTCAAATCAAAGCCTGGCAGAAGGTGGGTATATCAGCAATATTATTGATACCAGTTCCGAAATCAGTGACACTGTCTCGCAAAACGCCCTTCAATTATGTTCTTCTGTAAATGTATCTCCGCAGGGCAGCTATAAAGCAGCCTACTTCAGCGGAAATATCAAAAGCAATTATGAACAAAACACCTCTTTTGAGAAAAACCTTACTATGATAAATCACCGGGAAAACCACAGAACTAGTTATGTGACATTAACCGGTATTGGTGACCAAGGCCTTACCAGGATGCGAACCCCGGGTTTTGTCGAAGATATTCAGAAGCTGGGAAGAATGATAGATCCCTCTTACCAGGTTTCTTCACCTGATTCACTCAGTAGCGACACGCTATACGTCAGCAGTATTGCAACTGCCCCAGCAACTGATGACGAAATCAACGCTGCTATAGATCAACTATTCAATAAATACGGAACCCATATAATAAAAGCCTATCAATTGGGCGGAAAGCTGGAGATGAATTATCTCTACTCTAATGTTTCGAAGCGGGACAATTATTCCCTGGGAGTTGCAATAACAGCATCTTATCGCGGTACCAGTAATTCTATATCAACTGAAGCCAGGCTTAAGATTCAGAATGATATCGAACAATTACAGCGTTATTCCAAGGTAAGCATCAAAACTACCGGCGGCGAAAGTGTTGACACCAATGTCTCCAATACAAGTGATCTCAAAAGCATCTATCAGAGCTGGGTGGATTCGATAGATAACAGCCCTGCTCTTTATGACATCCCGGATTTGGATCTTAACCTGAGTGGTATATGGAATTATACCGGAGAGTCTGTCGACTATAGCAGCCCCGCCGATAATTCCGAACAGCTGGGCCCAATTGCTAAACGTATACGCGACCGCTTCAACGAGCTTGCCTTAGCCGCGGTTGATGAGTTGAAAGCCTATGACTATGCCTTTACTAATTTTGAAGATCCTAATTTAGCAATAACCGATATCGCAGTTTATACCGGCACTTCCGCGGATGAGGCCTTAAGCCGGATACCTGCTGGATATGAGGTAGTTCGCATCAATCCGGAGGGCAGGGGTCGTGACGAATTAAACGCCAATCAAAACGCCGGTGGCGATTATATCTATATCGCCTGTAAAAGGGAAAGTACAAAAATCGGGACTGCTGATAATAATGAAGTATTAAATAATGCTATTGTAGACATTGCAGTTACTAAAAAGGCCTTAACGGATCCAGGCTGGGAAACTATAAACGTTAATCTGAATAAAGGAGCCAAAGGCACCAAAGGATCAGAGCTATTCCTGAGCTTCCTACGGGCGAAGAATACTGCTAACCGGCTTTTGGTACCGATAAATGAATTAAGCGGATATTATGGTCATAATTCTATACCCGATGGGTGGTGCCAGCCTGTTCGGGATCAGAATTTAAACCAAGGCACAACCAACGGTGACTACATTTCTTTATTATTTAAACCCCTAAATCTTTCGGGGAAAGCTGTTGAGGTAAGGGCCAGTACCCCGGCTGTAGTATTAGCCAAAGGAGGCAGCCATCCGGTTTGTTTAATAACCGATGTAGCGGTCCCCCTGCCCGGAACAACTAACAGCAGCGGAAGCATCAGCGACTGGATTGGCGGTGTCGCCGATACCATCAAATTCACGGTAAGCGACACCGGAGCAGCCAAATCAACCATAACCATCAATGGTACAGCTTATAGCAGCGGCAGCGATTACACCATCACCGGCACCAAGCCACTGAGCATCGTGGTAACCACCAGTGAAGCCGGAAAAAGCACATGCATCAGGTACTTTACTGTAAGCGTAAAGAGCGCAGGCCCGGCCTCCGCTCCTAATTCTATAGTATTGGCCAAAGGCAATAACCACCCGGTTTATGCCGTGACCAATGTAGCGATACCCCAGGCCGGAGCCACTGACACCAGCGGGAAGGTAAGCGGCTGGATCAGCGGAGCCGCTGATACCATAAAGTTCACGGTAAGCGATTCCGGAACGGCAACATCAACCATAACCATCAATGGAGGGGCCTACAACAGCGGCAGCGATTACACCATCGCCAGCGCCACAGCACTGAGCATTGTGGTAACCACCAGCGAAGCCGGCAAGGTAACGATAGTAAGAAGCTTTAATGTAAGTGTGCAAGCAGCACTGGTAGTAAGTAAACAGGCTATATCCGGAATAACGGTACCGGTTAAAGGTGATACCCCCGTAACAAGTGTAACGGAAACCGAGCAGTTTACGGGCATGGTATCCTGGTCACCAAACCATAGCTCTTTTAAAGGAAACCAGGTCTATACGGCGACCATAACACTACAAGCCAAGGCGGGCTTTACGTTGACTGGCTTGGAAGCTGATTCCTTTACCGTTACTGGTTCAGTATCTGCAAACAACCTGGCCGATTCAGGAGTAGTAACAGCTCAGTTCCCGGCGACGGCAGCCATCCAGTTGACTATTGATCCGCCCACTATAACGCTTGGCAAGGAATATGATGGAACCACCACCGCTGAAGTAACCGCGGGTGCGCTAAATGGTGTAACCAGTGGTGATAACGTAACCGTATCTGCCCAGGCCAATTATGCTACTGCCAGCGCAGGGAACGGCAAAGCCATAACCGTTGTCTATACACTAGGTGGAGCAGACGTCAGTAGCTATATTAAGCCATCAAACTATACCGTAAATACTGGCGTAATTACCCGCAAACAATTAAGTGTTACCAACACCTTGGTGACGACCACCAAACCATATGACGGGACACCAGCTGCAGTGGTTATTAATCCGGGTACGCCAGGCGGAATTAAAGCCAGTGATGTAGTAAACCTAGGTGCAACAGCAAATTATGGAGATGCAAATGTTGGAATAAAGGACATTACTGTTGTCTTTACGCTTGGTGGTGCCAATGCCGGAAACTACATTGAACCAGCAAACCTGACCGTTAATAACGCAGAAATTACCAAGGCACCAGTTAATATCAAAGCCATACCCGGCGTAACTATACCAGTAACCGGTCAAGCTCCGGTAACTGAAATAACAGCGACAGCTCAGTACACCGGTACCGTAGCCTGGTCACCTACCCCGATTAATAATAAATTCCTGGGCAGCACCATCTATACTGCAAAAATAACACTATGCGCTACATCAAATTATATTTTAAGCGGTGCTAGTGACTATTTCACTGTAACCGGGTCTACTTCTGCCAGCTTCGATAATACGTCCGGGGAAGTAACCGCAGTGTTCCCGAAGACCGTTCCGGGAATCAGCACCATAGCCGGAAGCGGTACCGCCGGTTCAGGTGGTGGTGCGGGAGGCGATGGGAGCGCAGCGTTGAGTGCTACCTTCGTTAAGCCTACCGGTATGGCCTTTGACAGCGATGGGAATCTATATGTAGTCGATCAAGACGCCCATCGGGTACGTAAAATAACCCCGGATGGCAAAATCTATCACTTTGCCGGGAGCACAACCGGTGCATACGGTAATGATGGAGATGGCGGACCCGCCAGTGCTGCTACGTTATCCATGCCTGAAGACGTAGCGGTAGACAGCTCCAACAATGTTTATATAGCTGACCGAGGCAATTGCCGGGTTCGCAAGGTAGACCGATCATCGGGGATTATTACCAACTTTGCGGGGAACCCCACTAGTACTGCCGGATGGGTCGGGGAAAATCAACTGGCAAATGGCAATAGTTGCCTGGTAAGCCCCGCAGCCCTGGTATTCAGTGGTGATACCCTAATTATTGCTGATCCTCAATCGAATCGAATCAAGAAGGTGTATTATGATGGCAGTAACTGGAGAATATGCACTGTGGCGGGAAGCGGCTGGGGTGGTTATCAAGGAGATGGCCAATTAGCGACGTATGGAGTAAACCAAGCTGAGAATTACGCAAATAGCGTTAAATTGAACATACCCAGTGGATTGGCCATAGACAGCAGCGGAAACATGTATATTGGAGAAGACGGCAACCGGCGCATCCGCAAGGTAAACACGGCTGGAATTATCAGCACCATTGCCGGAAACGGTGTCAGGGGTTTCGCTGACGGTCCGGCACTTAGCGCTCAGCTCGAATGGTCGATTAAGCTAAACATAGATGGCAGTGGCCGCCTTATTATATCTGATCCTTGCAACCATCGTGTTCGCATGTTGGATAACAGCGGAGATATCGTTACTATAGCCGGCAATGGTACCGAGGCCTATGCGGGAGACGGCGGGCCAGCAACCGGCGCAGCGCTCGCCAGTCCCTATGAAGCGTTATTCGACAGCAGTGGTAACATGTATGTTGCCGGCAGCTATGCTGTACGCAAGGTCACGCCATTGCCCTAGTTTTGGCAATAGATCCGGTATAGCTATATTAATTTTGATCAAGATCTGAGAGTTCTTTTATCCACATTATGAATTTGGTTATTGTGACAATGATTTGATATGGTTTATAAGGAGGGGTTAAACCCCAAGTATTATTATCCTAAAATGCCAAAATAGCCATAACCGGATGCCTTATCCGGTTATGGCAGTTTGTTTTATAGGTTACTTCATTGTTTCTTAATACAAAATTAACAAAATTAGTAGTGCATTACGAGCGAATAAACGTATATCATATACTTTAATCCCCCTTTATTAAGTGACTCAATTGGGGATATTTTTAGACGGATAATCATATTTATGAACAAATATGAGTTATATATGCTGCAAATAAGGATAATTATTGACGCATAATTCTTAAATGTTTTATACTATTTAAGATAGAAATCGACCGGGAGGTGTTCCCTCCAATATTGGAAACAAAAGAGCGAGTGATGGAGGCCTACGTTGGTGAATATGCCAGCGGTAAAAGTGAGATAGCGATAAACCGTGCTCTGGAACTACGAGACCAAGGCCGTATCGTGACCCTGGTGGATCTGGATACAGTCGAACCGTTCTATACCCTGCGCTCTTTGAAACCGTTACTGGAGGAAAAAGGCCTGCAGGTCATCAGCTTCAGCAAACAAGATGCCTTTGGCCTCGGAGAGACCGGCGCGATGCTCAATCCTCGGGCCCGCTGGGCCCTGCGGCATAGCGGCGATATTATACTTGATGTAGGTTATGGAGTATATGGTGCCCGAACCCTCAACCTGGTGGAGGGAGCCTACGAATCCCAAGAACTTAGGGTAATAGCGGTAATAAATTACAGCCGCCCCATTACCGGTACCCGGGAATGCATCCGTGAATATATATTGGACCTTGGTCGGGTGGATGCTATCGTATCTAATACTCATCTGGGCTCGGATACTAACGCAGAAATAATCGAAGCAGGCAATACAGAAATAATGCACGTAGCTCGGGAGCTCAGTATCCCGGTGGATTTTATAGCTGTGGAAGAGACTTTCAAAGATTCCATGGGGCTAAATATATCAGGCATACCGATAAAGTATATTCATCGGTATATGCCTGCCGCTATGTGGTAAGTCAAAGCAGGAGGTGTTTCAATTATCAATGGAAAAGGTTTTTAATGAAGCTAAAAAAGCTTTCATGACCGGAAACGAGACCGCAGCCTGGGCTGCTCTGGCTGCGGGTGCTGAAGTAATGTTCGGTTATCCTATTACTCCTCAGAATGAGATTATGCACTATTGGACCCGCCTGGCGCCCAAGTACGGCAGGGAATTTCTGCAGACTGAGGATGAGATCTCAGCCGGATTTACCGTCTGCGGAGCAGTTCAGGGCGGCAAGAAAGCATTTACCGCTACAGCCGGACCGGGTAATGTCCTGATGCAGGAACCCTTTGGTATGGCCGAGGCTATGCGCCTGCCCATGCTGAGCATTATCCAGCAGCGCGGCGGACCCTCCTCGGGGACGGTGGTTTACTCTCAGCAGGAAGTTACTCTGACCACTTTTGGCGGCAATGGTGAAGGGCACCGCATCGTATATTCCACTGCGACCCATCAGGAGATCTATGATTATGTCATTAAGGGATTCAACACCGCCTGGAAATATCGCTTTCCCACCTTTATCCTGGGTGACGGTTATCAGGCCAAGATGCGCGAACCCCTGGAATTATACAGCCCCGAAGACAAAGGGATCAAGATGGTGGATACCTACCCATTGATCGGATTACCCGGACATATCGGTGATGGTCGTGACCCGCAGCATCTGTGCAACATATACAGCTTGGAAGAAGAACTCTATGAGGTGGTCATGAGGGTATCGGCCGAATACGAGTCGATTTCACCTGAGTTGGTTGAATACCAGGAACGCGAATGTGATGATGCCGAGATTATTATAATATCCCATGGTGTGGTATCCCGGGCTGCTGATGACGCAGTAACCGCTCTGCGAGCTCAGGGACTCAAGATAGGGTGCTTCCGTCCCATCACTTTGCGGCCTTTCCCTGCCCAGGAATTACGGAATGTAATCCAGAAGAGCGGCGCTAAGAAAATACTCATCGCTGAGTCAGCTTATGGCCAATTGTTCCGCCTGGTTCGTCAGGAGATATACGGGGAAACCGTTCCCATCGATACTTTGTTTATGCCCGGTGTCGGGATCATTGATTATGATATTATGAACAAAATCAAAAGCATGCTCTAAGGATTTATTGATAGTAAGGTTCGATTTGGAAAGGGAGGTCAGTTCATGGCAATGTTAGAGCCGGTGGTCCCGGCAACACCGAAATCATGGTATTTGCCATCCAAACCGCATAAGTTCTGCCCTGGCTGCGGGCATGGTATAGTATTGAAGGCCCTGGGGGAAAACATAGACGAACTGGGGATTCAGGATAAAACCATCTTTGGTTGCGATATTGGCTGTTCGCTGTTGGCCTGGAATTTCTTTGCCTGTGACAGTACCCAGACCCATCATGGACGCACTACTCCGGTGATGGTAGGCATCAAACGCTCACGTCCGGAACTGATTACAGTTGGTTACATGGGAGACGGCGGCGGTTACTCCATCGGCTCCCAGCATCTGCTTAATGCTGCGGTACGTAACGAGAAGGTTACTCTGATACTGGTCAACAACACCAACTACGGTATGACCGGTGGCCAGATGGCGCCGACCACTCTGCCGGGGCAAAAAACCGAGACATCGCCATATGGCCGTGATCCGGATCAGACTGGTTATCCCACCAAGGGACCGGAGTTTATCGCCCAGCTGACCCCGGATAGTGCCTATGTGGCACGGGCTACGGTATCTAAATACAACCAGCTCAAGCGCTTCATCAGAAATGCGCTGCGTAACCAGATAGAAGGCAACGGTTTTTCTTTTGTTGAAGTTTTATCCACTTGTCCGACTAACTGGCGTACCAATGCCCAGCAGACCTGGCGCTTTTTGGAGGATGAAATGGAGCCTTATTTCCCGATCGGGGAAATCAAGAGCCCCTTCGGAAAGGGGGATAAATAGATGTCGCTGATTAGAATCGCTCTGGCCGGTGAAGGTGGGCAGGGAGTACAATCAGTAGCCGAGATCATAGCCGAGGCGGCTTATAATGAAGGCAAGCAGACCATCTATATTCCCAATTTCGGTCTGGAGCAGCGGGGCGGAGTTTCCATCGCCTTTATCCAGGTCAGTGATCATCGGATCGGTGCACCCAAATTCAACAAGGCCGATGTGGTTATTGCCCTTAGTGAAAGGGCGGTTGAACGCACGGCGATTTATTCCGACCAGAATACCCTATTTGTTTATGACAACGGCTTTGCGGTTAACCCGGACGATTTGCCCAAGGAATACAAAAAGATTATTGCCATACCGGCAATTGAAACCGCCAATGAAGAACTGCATCCCCGGGTGTTTAACATTATTATAATGGGAGCAGTCATCGGACTGACCAATGTAGTTAAATTTGAAGGAGCCAAGGATGCCCTGGAGCACAAACTGGGCTACAAATTTGAAAAGAACCCCGATCTCCGGGAATTAAACTTTAAGGCGATGGAAATCGGCAAGAAACTGGCAGAAGAATCCCTGACCAAGGAAGGGGTGTGTTAATATGACTACAGTCAAAATCGAAGCCGTTACAACTCCCTTGGAAAAGGCAATATTCCACATCTTCCCCGCTTACTGCAAGGGCTGCGGCCTGTGCAAGGAGAAGTGCCCCAATGCTGTGCTGAAATGGTCGGATAAATTGGGGGTTTATGGCACCCCTACCGTAGAACCCATCGAAGAAGACGGCTGCATCGCCTGCAAAATCTGCGAAGCGGTCTGCCCGGATTGCGCCATCCTGATCGAACGGACAAAAAAGCCTAAAGCATAATATATCAGCTGATCACGAAACGGCTTGGTGGTACATCCATCAAGCCGTTTTTTTAGCCACAGCGACATTAATGCGCGAAGGCGCATCGCGACCCAAATGGCAACCGATAGGTTGCATCGTTGCAGTCCAGAGTGTTATCCCCGCATGGGGATGGAACACAGCACAGATTTTATTGACTGTATTTCTTCCGTTAACCACGCACTAAAAGTCTATTCATCTAAATTAATAAAGTGAGCATACAGAAAATTTAATTCCTGGTTTTAAAGACATTGCATTATTTATCAACATCGGGTATACTGAAATAGCTTTGGCGGAGAAGTTTGGTCTACTGTCTAAAGTCATTGGTTTCTTACCCATTGTTTATCAGTCAGGTTTATTTTAAGTTTTTAGTGGATTCGTTTACTGGAGGTTAAAAAGACTTTTTCAAATGCCCTAATCAGGTTTTGGATTTTCGGATAAATTGGTTATTAGGTCAGTGCCCAGTGTTTCAAGTAACTTCTCCGCCATAGCAATTTATGACGAGAAAATGATGCCCTCACAATTTGTGGGGGCATTTTACTTGGGTGCGGCAGCCTGGCGGACGACAAGGTATTTGGTTCAGGGGAGGTTCTGACTTAAATTTTTCTCCAGGATACTAGATTGAGAACTGAAAGCTGCGGATTTCTACATTACATACAAATATAGTCGCTGTGGCTAAAAAGACCTTCTTTAATCTATATTAGATCGCCAAGGGACATTCCTCCGAAAGGAGGTGTGTCCCTTTTCCAGAAGGAGGTGTGTCCCCTTTTCCATAAAAATCGGGCTTAAAAGGGTTGACACAGTACAAGCCGCATGATAATATATTCCTTGCGCCGCGAAAGAAAGCGAAGCGCGGGGCACGGTGAAAGCCGGGCCACAGATCTTGATAAAACTGAACAGCAAGACTAAAGTGCGAAAAGAATGTTATCTGGTAAAACAGATGACAGGCTCAAGAAGCCAAGAGTAATCAAAGCCAGACTAAGCGAATGGCTAGGATAGGAACTTTATTTGGAGAGTTTGATCCTGGCTCAGGACGAACGCTGGCGGCGTGCCTAACACATGCAAGTCGAACGGAGCTTAAGAGGAAGCTTGCGAATCTTAAGTTTAGTGGCGGACGGGTGAGTAACGCGTGGGCAACCTACCCATAAGAGGGGGATAACAGTTGGAAACGACTGCTAATACCGCATACGCTGTCTTAAACACATGTTTGAGATAGGAAAGATGGCCTCTGAATATGCTATCACTTATGGATGGGCCCGCGTCTGATTAGCTAGTTGGTGGGGTAGAGGCCTACCAAGGCGACGATCAGTAGCCGGCCTGAGAGGGTGAACGGCCACACTGGGACTGAGACACGGCCCAGACTCCTACGGGAGGCAGCAGTGGGGAATATTGCGCAATGGGGGAAACCC